>Ga0310690_10001202_pt1 | contig 47380 bp, 28 predicted proteins | sample AusTroGonzalo_MG_2_FD_207661 | JGI IMG/M metagenome (GOLD analysis project Ga0310690, IMG submission 207661) | Bovine rumen microbial communities from tropical cattle in Woodstock, Queensland, Australia - Gonzalo_04 (v2) (version 2) | ecosystem: Host-associated > Mammals > Digestive system >... | reverse complement strand
GGAAGGCCACCGTGCGGGAATCCTTGTAGTAGAGCGTCGCACGCTCGATGCCGTCGCTGTCCTTGAGGCCGAACCGGAACGTCTTCACGTCGGACGTCGAGTCCTCGCAGGCCACGGTGGCGGACTCTATGCTGGGGATGTCGTTGTCCACGAAGATGGTGTACGGCTGGTTCGCGGGGTTCTGGATGCGCGGGGACTTCCCCGCCTGGCCCAGGGCGTCTGCGGCGATCACGTAGAAGTCGAGGCCGGGAGCCGTCACGACACTCGCCGGGACGGTGAATTCCCACAGGCTGTCGCGCACGTTCCGCAGCGGGTAGCGGGTGAAAATCCCGTTCGTGCCGGATGTGCGCACGTACACGTCGGCATAGCTGACACCGACCAGCGTTCTTATGTACACGCCGAGCGTGAGCGGGTTGTTCGATTCCTGCGGATTGTCGATCAGTTCCTTCGTGGCCTCGGTCAGCGAGACCGTAGGCGGCAGAGAGTTTTCGCTCCAGCGCGCCGTGTCGCTCGTGGTAATCTTGTTGAACTTCGTGCCGATGGCCACCGTGTGCGTCTCGCCGTTCTGGACCGTGTCCGGCGTCTGGTAGCACACCATGTACTGCGACATGATGTTGTCGCGGATGGACGCGTAGATGCCAGCGAGTTCGCTAGCATCGCTCGCGAATGTGAAGGTGCCTCCTGTGCTAGACGCAAGGTCATTCAACGGATATTTCGTATTGGTTTCAAGGCCGATGGAGTAGATGGTCGTCTTCGCCGTATTGGAGAAATTCACGACATCCTTCACTGAGATGCTGCCGCTATTATTATCACCGTCGGAAAAGATGATGACCGCAGTCGGGTTCGTCTCGTTCAGGGTCTGTTCCACACCGACGTAGGCCCCGGTGAGGATGTTTGTCCCCCCGCCTATCGGAGCAAGACGGTCCACGGAGCTTGTCAGCTGGGCCTTGTCCGAAGTCATGGACTGGTGCACCACGGTCGAGTCGTGTCCGCGGAAGCCGACAATGGACGTCCTGTCGTAGGGGCCCATGTCGTTCACGAAACTCCGAATAGCCACTTTCGCCTTCTCCATACGGTCGTTGACAATCATCGAGCTGCTCTCGTCGACGACGATTACCACGGAGACGCCCGTGACGCTCTCGATGCTCGTCACCTCGGGCTTAATGGGGGTTCCGTCCTGCGTCAGCGTGAAATCGTCGGAAACGAGTCCGTAGAAGGAGTTGCCCGAGTTCTTGTCCGTCACGGATACCTGCGCGCAGACCTCCGGATAGTTGCCCACGTCCAGTTTCGAGATGTTCAGCACCGGCTCCGCGGACTCGTCGTTCGTGAAAGTCGCCTTAATGGTACAGACGGAATCCTTCGGCACGACTATCGTACGCGATACCTTCGGCGACTCAATGGTCATGTCGCCCTCGGTGTTCACCCACGACTTGAACTTGTAGCCCCCGTGCGGCCATGCGGTTAGTAGTGTTTTGGAGCCAGGGGCGGAGTAAACCGTCCCAGACGGGTATGCAGAACCGCCCTTCGCGCTCAACACATTGAGCACATAGGGAGAAGAAATCCAGGCGTTGAAGGACTTGTTCGGGATGGCATTGCTGCTGTCCTGGAATGTCCAGTAGAGCGGGACACCCGGGGTGCCGCGCACGGTAAAACTCGTCGTACCGGAGACAGAACGCTCCGAAACGGGGGTCGAGAAGTTCTTGTCGGTGCCGTAATCAGTAAAGATGCCCCCGACTGGGTCGATAGCCTCGATACTGACCATGTAGGAGCCCGAGTCAGGTGGGGTCCAGGTGAAGCGGATGGCCGAGCGCGAGGATTCGCTATAGTAGTCGTCCTGGTGGTTGAATTTCTGTTTCGTTCCGGAGAGTGTGTAAACGGAACTCGCCTTGAAGCGAGCCTTCAGTTCGGCGTCACCGCTTACCGTCACGTAAGTGTAGGGCGCGTTCTTGTCGTCGATGACGGGCGAGCCCGAAACCGTTTGCCAGTCGGAGAAGCGGTACCCCGCATTGGCCTCCGCGGAGATGGAGTAACGCGAGCCGGCGTAGGCCGTCGCGTAGCCGCCGACCGGCAATGCCTTGCCATGCCCATCCGTGCCGAGCGTTATCTTGTGGGCCTGCGTCGCATAGTTGATGTAGAAGGGGTTCACGCCGTTGCCCGTGTTGGCGACGACGATAGCGATCTCCTGCCCCGCGGTCAGCGTCATCGTTTCGGAATACGTGCCGAGGAATTTCTTTGTCGTAGCGGCCGTGGCGAAGTCGGTAGATGTGTAACGGATGTAAACAGCGGAATCCTGCGTGGTCTCGTTCGACACGACGACGGCGTAAGTGCCAGCACTCGGGGCCGTAAAGGTGAAGCGCACGCCAGCGCTCCCGCTGGAGGCCTGTTTGGCGTAAAGATTGTCCTTGAAATTGTACTGAACGGGCGTCCCCGTGATTGGGTAGACGGAGCCTGCGCGGAATACCGCGCGCACCATACAATCGCTCTTTACATTGACGACGCTCGTCGTGTCCCTGTCGCTCTCAAGGATGGAGCAGGAACCCGACACGACCTCCCAGCGATCGAACACGTTATCGATTCCGGAAATTGCGTATATCTTAGTCGTATCAGTACTGATAATTCCACCATAGGACTGAATTCCCAATCCCAAGGAGTCAACATACGCCGTTCCGTTACCCGAATGTGTAACATCCAGGGAATAGGCACGGGTAACCCAGACGTATATGGAATCCTTCATGTTAACATAAGGTTTACCCGAGGGTAGTATAAGAAAATAGTTCGTTGTATGGGGTTGCGTTCTGAAAAAACACATTCGGGATCCATCAGCAGCAATTCGGCAATCGTTTGTTGCGTTAAAAGGAGCAGAAACCGTACTGGGCGCATTCACATTATTAAAAGTGGAATCCTCATAAAAAGAGAATAGAACGAACGGCTGTTGATATGTAAATGCTATTATGAACTGACTGTCATCACCAGAATTGAAATATGTACGGATTCCATAAAACGAATGCAGGGGAATAATGGAGCAATCATTGTCATAATGGAACTTTGTTAACGATTCTGTCAATTCATAAATGGGCAGAGTCCTTGTCACCCTTCTGATGACGACGGGGTCCGATGAAGGGATGAATCCGGTTGAGTCCTCGGTTTCGTCGACAAAGGTTCCTGTTCCGGAGACAATTTCCCACCTGACAAAGTTTTCTCCGGGCTGAAGGCTCGTTCTGGAAGTGACTGAAAGTGTATCGCCTATGGATACGTTATATGGAGTAGAATCGTCTTCAATCGTAACACTTGCGTTCGCACTCGCCGCAAAAATCGAGGAACACAGAAACAGAATAAAAATGAACATCACACGATACCTCTCCAGAAACTACTTCTTCTTTTTCTTGCCGCCCTTGCGGTACACGCCCGTCTTGACGATGCGCGTTTCCTTGTGACCGTCCTCGAACTTGAAGAATATCTTCCATATATAGATGCCCGTCCCCACCTTGCGGCCCTTCTCGGAACGATTGTTCCAGTGCAGGTAGCCCTGCCTAAACAAATCGCCGGAATTTCCGCGAATGGTCTGCTCCATCTCGCCGTCGTAGCCGAATTTCTGTTTGAAATGCGTCACGTAGGATGCGATTCCGTCAAAGATGTACACTTCCGCGGTGTACGGCATGGTCGCTTTCACGCTGATTGCGGAGAGCGAATCCGGGAGCGATTCCCATTCGTCGCCTCCGGGCGCTATCCACTGCGGCGTCTTGCCGATGCCGCTGATGGGCTGCAACGGGCGGACCTCGGCCAGATAGAGAGAGCCGTCCTTCCCCTCTATCTTAATTCCTCCGCGGCCCATCGAGTTGCCCGCGAGGTCCTCGTAGGTGGCGGACGGATCGGTGGAGAGACAGAAGCCGGTCTTGACCGAATAGTCGTCGAGCACCAGCAGCCACTGCTGTCCGTTCTCGCGGATCTTGGGGGCCTGCCGGAGATTCAGCGGATACGTGACGGTGTCGTCGCACGATTCAGAATAACGGAATAGTTTTTCCCAGCCCCTCTCGTTGCCGACATTCTTGACGGGTTCGGACATCCAGACGACCAGCGTATCCGGCGGCATGTCCAAGTTCGGGTCCATGTATTCCTTGAGGCCCACTTTCCCGGGGGACTTGGTTGCCTTTGTCGGAACCGCGCCCACGCGGTCAAGCAGTCTCACGTTCTCCAGTTCCTCGGAATATATCGTTGAGAAAGCAAGGAACGGCGGGTGCGCGGAGTCGGCCTTGGTCAGCCCGTACTTGTAAGGCTTGTTGATGTAGCCTTCGAACCATTTGCCGTCCGAGCGGTTCTGCACCATCATCCCGGCCGACACGTACCGCCACTCGCCGCGGTTCGTGTTCCAGAAAATGGAATCCACGCCCGTGATGTTGTCGCTGCGTTCCTCCTTGAAGTGCACGCGCACGTAGTCCGCGCGGCCGTCGAGGTCCTTGTCGTACATTTCCGCGCTGTCCGCGATGAGCGAATAGACGATGGAATCGCGGGGCGACGGCGGGAAGGAATCCTCGGGCACGGGGTCGTCGGAGTGAATCCGGCAGGCGTCCGTGGAGAGAGCCCCCTCGCTCGGATAGCGGACGGTCGCGCCCTTCCCGTCCGTCACGCGCAGGTAATAGAGGAGCATGTCGTAGTCGCGCTCCTTCGCGGTGAACTCGGCGACCCACGTGTCGTTCTTGCCGGAGTACGAGAGCTTCATCTCCTGGAAAATCACCACGCGGGAATCCTTGTAGTAGAGCGTCGCGCCGTCGATGCCGTCGCTGTCCTTGATGCTGAAGCGGAAAGTCTTCAAATCAGATGTCGAATCCTCGCAGGCCACGGAGATTGCCTCGATGGCGGGGATATCGTTGTCCACGAAAATGGTGTACGGCTGGGTCGCCGGGTTCTGGATGCGCGGGGACTTGCCCGCCTGGCCGAGGGAATCCGCGGCGATCACGTAGAAGTCAAGCCCCGGAGCCATCACGGCGCTCGCAGGGACCGTGAATTCCCACAGGCTGTCGCGCACGTTGCGCATCGTGTACTGCGTGAAGACGCCGTTCGTGCCGGAGGTGCGCACGTACACGTTGGCATAGCTGACGCCGACCAGAGTCCTTATGTACACGCCGAGAGTGAGCGGGTTGTTCGATTCCTGCGGGTTGTCGATCAGTTTTTTCGTGGCGTCGGTGAGCGTGATTGTCGGAGGCAACGAGTTTTCGTTCCAGCGTGCCGTATCACTCGTGGTGATCTTGTTCTGCTTCGTGCTGATGACCACCGTGTGCGTTTCCCCGTTTTGGACCGTGTCCGGCGTCTGGTAGCAGACCATGTACTGCGACATGATGTTGTCACGGATGGCCGCGTAGATGCCGGCGAGTTCGCTCGCGTCGTTCGCGAACGTGAAGGTGCCACCCGTATTGAGAGCGATGTCTTTCAGGGGGTATTTGAAATCCGTCTCGAGTCCGATGGAGTAGATGGTCGTCTTCGCCGTCTTGGCGAAATATACGACTTCCTTGACGGTCTTAGTTCCGCAATTTTCTCCACCATCGGAGAACACGATGACCGCCGTCGGGTTCGTCTCGTTGACCGTCTGCTCTATGCCCACGTAAGTTCCAGCGAGCATATTAGTCCATTCACCAATCGGATCCAGGCGGTCCACGGCGCCTGTCAGCAGGGACTTGTCCGAGGTCATGGCTTGGTGTACGAATATGGTCGAGTCTTCCCCGCGGAAGCCGACGATGGAGGTCCTATCGTAGGGGCCCATATCGTTCACGAAGCTGCGGATCGAGGCCTTCGCCTTCTCCATGCGGTCGTTGACTTTCATCGAGCCGCTCTCGTCCACCACGATCACCACCGAGACGCCCGTGACGCTCTCAATGCTCGTCACCTCGGGCTTGGCGGGGATGCCGTCCTGCGTCAGCGTGAAGTCGTCGGAGACCAGCCCGTAGAAGGATATGCCCGAATTTTTATCCGTGACGGACACCTGCGCGCAGATTTCCGGGTAGTTGCCCACGTCCAGCTTCGTGATGTTCAGCACGGGCTCCGCAGACTCGTCGTTCGTGAAGGTCGCCTTCACGGTACAGACGGAGTCCTTCGGCACGACAATCGTGCGCGATTCCTTCGGCGACTCGATGCTCATGTCGCCCTCGGTGTTCACCCACGACTTGAACTTGTAGCCCCCGTGCGGCCACGCGGTGAGGATGGTCTTGTTGCCGGGAGCGGTGTACACCGTCCCGGACGGGTATGCGGAGCCCCCCTTCCCACTCAGCACGTTCAGCACGTAGGGGGAGGAAATCCAGGCGTTGAAGGACTTGTTCGGGATGCCGTTGCCGCTGTCCTGGAAGGTCCAGTAGAGCGGGACGCCCGGGGTGCCGTGCACGGTGAAACTCGTCGTGCCGGAAACGGGCATTTCCGAAACGGGGGTCGAGAAATTCTTGTCGGTGCCGTATTCCTTGAATATGCCTCCCAGCGTGTCGATTACCTCGAAACTGATGACGTAGGTTCCCGTGTCGTGAGGGGTCCAGGTGAAGCGGATGGCCGAGCGCGAAGATTCGCTGTAGTAGTTGTCCTGGTAGTTGAATTTCTGCTTCGTCCGGGTGAGCGTGTAGACAGAGCTCGCCTTGAAATTCGCTTTCAGTTCGGCGTTGCCGCTCACCGTCACGTAGGTGTAGGGCGCGTTCTTGTCGTCAACGGCGGGCGAGCCCGAGACCGTCTGCCAGTCGGAGAAGCGGTAGCCCGCATTGGCCTCCGCGGAGATGGAATAACGCGAGCCATCGTAAGCTGTCGCGTAGCCGCCGGCCGGCAAAACCTTGCCGTTGCCGTCCGTACCGAGCGTTATCTTGTGGGCCTGCGTCGCGTAGTTGATGTAGAAGGGATTCGCGCCGCTGCCCGTGTTGGCGACGACAATCGCAACCTCCTCCCCCGCTGCTAGGTTCATTGATTCGGAATAGGAGCCGAGAAAGCGCTCCGTCACCGATGCGGTTGTATAGCCGGTCGAAGTGTACCGGATGTACACAACGGAATCCTGCGAGGCCTCGTTCGACACGACAATGGCATAGGTGCCCGCGCTCGGGGCGGTGAAGGTGAAGCGCACACCAACACTCCCGCTAGCGACCTGTTTAGCGTACAGATGATCGTTAAAGTTGTACTGAGTGGGCGTATCCGTGACGGGATAGATTGTGCCCGTGCGGAACACCGCGCGCACCGTGCAGTCGCTCTTCATGCCGACGACGTATGTCGTGTCCTTGTCGCTGTCCATGATGGAACACTGACCGGATGCAATCTCCCAGTGGCCGAACACGTAGTTGGTTCCGGGAACGGCATAAATCCTGGAAGTATCGGTATCTATGACTCTACCATAGGACTGGACCCCGAAGGACTGTATTCCCGACCCCAAGGAGTCAACATACGCCGTTCCGCTGCCCGAATGGGTAACATCCAGGGTATAGGCACGGGTAACCCTGATAATTACGGAGTCCTTCATGTTGGTGCCAGGGTAGCCGTAAGCATGGAAAAACATATAATTCATTGTATGGGGTTGTGTCTCGACGAAGCAATATCGAATTCTATCGAGAGTAGCTCGGCAATTTGTGGCTCCACCAAAAGGGTTGGATACCGAGCTAGGGGCAAATGGATCGCTGAAGGTGGAGTCTTCATAAAAAAACATTTCGCTAAGCGGCTGTTGAAATATTTTTACAATCACATACCGGTCGTACTCGCCAGAATCAAAATATGTACGAATGCCGTAAAGCGATCCATAAGGTATAATCGTACTGCTTTTGTTTATATAGAATTTGGAAAAAGATTCGGTCAGTTCAAATGCAGGCAGGTTTCGAGTCACCCTCCTGATGACGACAGGGTCAGACGACGGAATGAAGCCGGTCGAGTCCTCGGTCTCGTCGACGAAGGTTCCCGTTCCGGAGACGACTTCCCACTTGACAAAGTTTTCGCCAACTTGGAGGCTCTTTCGGGATGTGACGGAAAGCGTATCGCCAATGGATACGTTATAGGAAGTAGAATCGCCTTCAATCGTAACGCTCGCATTTGCACTCATCGCAAACGCAAGGAAAAAGAATAAAATCTTTATAGACTTCCCCACCACAATCCTCTCCATCAATTAAACAACATCGAAAACGAAACCGAAATTGCTGACAAAATATATAATTTATTTTCAATAAGTACACATTTTTCTCTATTTTTTTAAATTGCCGAAATTCGTCAAATTTCGACAACACGTTGCATTTTTAATTTTTTTATTCAAACTTTTTTCGCAAAAAAAAATTTTAGTTTATATTAGAGACACGGAGGGCATAATGCTTAAAAATCATTTAAAATTCGCCATATTGTCCATTTTTGCTTCGTTTTTGTTATCTGCTTGTCTAACACCCAACATTACTAGCGCTATCCCCAGTGACGACGAAATTAAGGGGCCTTTAACGACCGTCACGACATGGAAAGGCCTAGATAACGATGGCAACCCCATTACATACTATATAAATTCAACTTATATAATTGACCATGGTGGAGACCTCACTATTGAAACGGGTGCAATCATAAAATTTGGGCCAAATGGTTTAATCCGCGTTAACAGCATGGGTTCACTTAAAGCGACAGGCGCTATTTTCACATCTTATCGAGACCCACGTGGTAAGATATTGTCTGTTGCAGGTAATACGGCACCCGCACCTGGAGATTGGAAGCAAATTCATATTAACGGAGGCACAAGCACCTTTATCAACTGCGAGTTTTCCTACGGCGGAAATGGAGGAAGCACTTTATATGTTGATAAAAATGGAACATTCGGGAAAGCAAGAATTGATAGATGCCTATTCTCATATAACGACGGAAGTCCAGCAGCATTAACAACTGTTCATGCCGCATTACATTACGACAACAATGTTGACTACGACGCAATAACCAATAGCGTAACAAATTCGGTATTCTACAACAATGTATGGCCACTGAGTATCCCAGCCACGTTCAGTCTTGATCGTTCAAACAGATTTGGGCTGGACGATGGCGTAAAAAACACTTACAACTTTGTTCATATTAATTCTCAATCCATAAGGCAGAACGTTGAATGGAATAAACAGGATGTGCCATACATCTATTTATCATCAGTTATCTTTTCAATCAATTCAAATGGCAAATTAACCATAAAAGGCGGCGACGACGCAAATTCCCAAGCTATTATTTGTTTTGCTACGAAAGGAATGCACATTTACAAGGGCGGCGAACTCGATTTATCAGGACATGTAAAGTTTACAAACAGTCCTATTTCTGCAAACACTATGTTTAATGGTCTTTATTGCGACAAAGATTACCATTATAGCAACCCATCTTTCAGTGTTAGTACAGTATTACTTACATCAAACGGATCATTTATTGTTGAAAACTATGAACCAACATCAACTTTATACACAACCAACACTCATGCAGCTTACAGGAGAGAACCTATAAAAGCAGTAAATGTATGGGAAACAAGAAGATGGTAAACAGGTTTCTTCATTGTAATTCACACCATTTTTTTGTATATTTGGACCCAACCACTAATGACCGGGGGTGATCTGGTTTCGACAGGGTCGCCGAAGTGTTAGTTGCAAGCCGAGGTCTCAGACGGGGGCACTCGTTAAAAAGTCTGAAAAAAAATAAGTGCTGACGAAAACTACGCACTCGCTGCCTAATTAACGGCAACGCCGGGCCTCATTCCGCTCCCATCGGGATGTACGTCCGGACGCAATATGGGATAGGATTCTCGCATGCCTGGGGCTAGAGTCCGAGATTCACTAGGCTGGTCAAACTCTGCGCCGACCTTCTTGGGCGTGGATAAGACGAGACCTTAAATGCGAAGGGAAAGCTTGTAGGAATGGACATGGAAGTGATTTTGGACAGGGGTTCGACTCCCCTCACCTCCACGAATACTCTCAATACAGAATCCCCGGCTTATAAAGCCGGGGATATTTTTGGGGGTAGGAGGAATTGAAACTCAAATAAAAAAGGAACACCCGTGCTAGCGCAGCACGAAAGCTCCTCTCAAAAAACAATCCAAATCATGGCTTAAAACGCCAGTAAAACAAAATCCCATACTAAAACAATCCTTACTTATATTTAAAAATATACAAAAATTATGCGGGAGGGGACCCAGCTCGGAGTTGCGAAGGCCGCACGGTCCCCTCCCTGCACCCTCCCCTTCCTTGGCCGACGCTTCCATTCTCACAACGTTAACTCATATTCTTCATTTACGAACGAATATCTCGCATTGTCTTAAATAAAGCTATGCTTGGTTTATAGAGCTATACTAGGGGTTTCCCTGCTTTTTTAATCTTTTTCATCAGTTTTTTGCAATAAAAATACCCGGCGAGAGGGCCGGGTGGTTAATTTTCAGGGGAATGGACTACTGGTAGTGGTCCAACTGGCGCGGGGTCCTAGGCGTGAAGCTGCGAACCAGAGCGTTCAATGTCGAAAAGACGACGCAAATACTCCGTTTTGGCAGGGTCGCGTTCATCGGGAAGCGTGAGCGGGCCCATCGACAAGGCCACCAGGATAGAACCCGGGTAGTTGTTGACACGCTTGATGAAATCGCTTTCGGACACGCCTTCGGTGTAGAAATCCACGACGAACGTATCCCAGTCGTCGGCCTCGATCTGTTCGAGAGCTTCGGCCTCGGTGGCGACGGCCTTGAGGGTCGCCCCCATGAGGAGGTCGGACAGCACCTCGAGGCAGGCGTTCCGGCGAGCCTCGTCCTCTTCCCAAATCAGGATGCGGCGGTCGCTGTAGTCACGGACCTGCGGGACAAAACCTTCTTCGGGATCCTCGTCGAATTTCTCGAGGGCAGCCTCGTCCATTTCGTCGTCGTTTTCAAATTCGTCTTCAAATTCTTCTTTCAGCATAGTGCCCTAAATATAGTAAAAATCTCACTTGCGGACAACTTTCACCACCGGGGCAGCGCCAGCAGCCGTCGCACGGACAATGTACACGCCCTTGGGCATACGGTCTGGCACGACGAACCCGTTCGACGTGCCAAGGCAGTTGCCGTTCAAATCAAAAACCGCATAATTTGCAGAAGTAACGCCAAGCACCGACGGGGTCCGCATAATTCCTAGCGTTTCCGACGAATCCGACACAGCCGTCGAATCGGGCTTATCCCCGCCGCCAACCTCCCCCGCCCGTGCTTTCCGCACCTTGAGGCTAGCCGCCATGAAGTCTACCACAAACGTCCCGTCGGACTCCGGCACGATAACGACGCCGCCCTGTTCCACGACGGCGTCTTCCCCGACACCTTGCGTATCGATTTTCACGCGCAACAGCACCTTTTCGGGCATGTGCTCGTCCGGGATTTTCCAACTGACCGTAAAGCCGTCTTCCGACGAGACCGATTCAGCCGCATCGATGACGAAATGCGCCCGGTAGTATGCCGAAACCGTACCAAAACTCGCCGTCCAGAGTTTGTTTTCAATGGCGCGTTGCATGATTTCCTTGATATCGCCAGGATTGATGGCGTAATCGTCCCCTGTATCGTCGGTGACGCCGTGGTTCAGCACCACAAGCCAGGAGCCACCCGTCACCTGAACATCCCACGGATTCGCACCGCTAAAGTCGCCGATAAAGGCCGCCGTGTCCATCGCCGAAAGCATTTCGGGCAAGGTTGCCCCGGAGCGCGTCCAAATCTTTGCCTGGATATTGAACATCTCGGGTTGCGTTTCCCACATGTTGCGCCCATGCCAGCCGCAGTTGCGGTTGTTGAAATGGCGTTTGGCAATAATTTTCTGTACAGATTCGTTTGTTTCGCAGAACGGGGCCGCAAAAGACACCACTTTGACCTTCGCCCCGGCCGATTCGAGCGTTTTTTCGATAGTCCCTGCAAAATCCACGATTTCGCCGTTCAGTTCCGACTCGCTCTGCCCCGTCATGTGGCCATGCGACTGCGTGTGGTTCCCGATTTCGTGCCCTGCGTTGGCCAGAGCCGCAAAACCGGCCGCATTCCCTTGCAGCCCATTGCTCATGTTAGTGACAAAAAAAGTCACTTTAACACTAGAAAGTTCTTCGAGGATGGGTTTCAGGTTGTCTATCTGGTTCTTGAGCGCATCGTCGAAGGTAAAACTCACCGCCCCCACGTAGCCGTTCCAAGGCACAGTCGTGACCGGAGCGGCCCAAACAAATGCAAATAGGGACACAGACAACAACAACGCTATGGGAATAAAACCTTGTTTTTTCACAAATCACTCTCCTACGGATATTCTGCAACAAATATAGCCTATTGAGCCCAACGAGACACGCCCAAAAAACGCCATTTTCGGCATTTTTCTCTCGCTTTTTGTCAAAAATAAGTATAGATTCTATTTGAAAATTAGCTCACATACCGTTAATTTGTCTTCTCCAAAAGGGGTCTGGGTGATTGTCTTTTTCTTGCTACTTCTCTGCTCCCTGGTTTTCGCGGCAAACACCAATGCTGCCGTGACAATCGAGGGGAATACGAAATCTTACGATGTTGCCGTCGGCGACACGCTCCCGCTTGCAGCAAAAGATTTTATCAACATGGGCGATAACTTCGTCAAATGGGAGATTGTTTCGGGTACAGGAAAATTCACCGACGAGACAGGCGATTCAACTGAATTTATCCCGTCGTCCAGTAACGTCGTCTTGAGAGCGGTAACACGCACCTTGCCTGCACACAAGGTGACCGAAGCAGGAATTACGCTCCAAATACACGAAAATGCAATTATTGGCCGATTTAGACGTTACGGCATTCTAGCATACATCAGTGTCACAGAACCAAGCAATTATGCGATCCATGTCGATTTAAATGCCTCGCACGGCTACTATGAATGCACTTCTAGCGAATTGAATACCTGCGACTCTCCCACCTCAATAACTTGTTCCTTCGATAAATGCGACATTCCGATGAGAGCTGCCGGAGACAAATACATTTTCATCTGGACTGCGGATGTGACCTCATATATCACACAAGATTCCATAACACTCCGACTTATCAAGGCAAGCACTTTGTCAACATCTGTTTCAGGAAGCGGAACGGCGACCATTGATTCATCATCAAAGAAGGTCACTATACATCGCAAAGTTTACGACTACAACAAATTCACCATCACGGCGACACCTAGCGCGGACAACAACTTTGACCACTGGGAAGTCACGTCCGGGACCTGTTCTATCGATGACAGCAAAATGGAATCGACTTTTGTTTATGGAATAAAAACGGATTGCCAAGTCAAGGCCATATTTACCGCAGGAAAAATTTACGAAATCACCGACACACCGACCAAATACTCCTTTAGCGAACACTTGTTTGCAAAGGCGGTCTCCCATGGACAAACTGGCGTAAGGTTCACCTTCACAGCTCCCAGCAGTGGCACTTACGCCATTGTCGTATCGAATACATTAAAACAAGATACCATTACCTATATTCGCTACACATCCAGCGATTACACCACAGAAGCCACATCCAAGAAATTATATGGAACCTACTCCGAGTCCCTAACACTCACAGCAGGCCAAACCGTCTATATTATCGTCCACCCCAAAGGTGATGCAGCAAATAATTTCTATATCAGCTATGCTACACAGACATATCGGCTCACGTTGAGTACAGACGGGAAAGGGACCGTTGATCCGAACGGAGGCTATTCAGCAGCCTACGCTGGTGCAAAATATTCCATTAATGCAACAGGAAACACCAACTACCGTTTTTCCAACTGGCAGGTTGTATCGGGTTCAGCGGTCATTGAAAACAGCATACACCCTTACACATACGCGGCCATCAACGGCAATGCCGAGGTTAAAGCCATATTCAAGCCTGTTTCCATACACAAGCTGACCTTGGCTAAACAAGAGTTCAATTTTTTGAAGGACTATTATAACGAATCAAAAGAATCTGCAGTATATTTTACATGGACTCCGACCGACACGTTCACTTATTGCATCCGAATTGAACCCATTGATGAAATTGATGCATATTTCAGTGATTATGGGAACGACAGTTCATTTATGTCAGCCATTAATGGCGGCAAGGTATCAGGAGCAACCGATTTCTTTTTCAAGACTGAGCCTGGCAAACCACACTATTGGTCGCTGTGGGCTTATGGTTCAGAGGCCTTTCCAGACTTAAGATTCAATGTGTGGATTTCCATTCCGTACTCGATAGATGTCCAGGCGACAAAGGGTGGCTCCACCAATCCGTCCGGGAAGACATACTACCGCATAGGGGAAACAAGTCAACTGACCGCATGGCCCCATGGTGGATACAAGTTCGATTCCTGGGAAGTCGTCAAGGGCGACGTCGATCTTTCATCCAAAACAGAAGCTAATATCGTAGCCTCCCCAAGGGATTCGATATGCGTCGTAAAGGCAAAATTTAAAGAAGACAGTTCTGCCATACCGGTGTTAGACATTTTACAACTCGACATAGGCGACCATCCCCAAATTTGCGCACAGGTTTCTGTTACAGACAAGAACACGGGCCTTTCCTTCTATGGGCTCGATCCAAGTGACCTCATCCTGACCCAGGACGGCAATCAAGTCAACACACAAGTTACAAGCATCGAATTGGTCATGGGAATTTCCGTGGTCATCGTTGTTGACGAGAGTTCTTCGATGCAAACAAACGACCGTGCAAAAAAAGCAAAAGAGGCAATCCGTTCGTTCATCAACGAAATGGGACCATACGACAGGGCCGCCATCGTCGGGTTCGTCGGGAACAAGGATTCGACCGTAGTCCGCCAGGCAATGACATCGAACAAGACACAGCTTCTGAATGCAGTGAATACCATTACAACCAACGGAAGCTCAACAAACATCATCTCGGGTGCTCACGCAGCCTTGCAGCAAATAGCGAACGAGACCAACGCAACCGCCGTCATCCTCTTCTCGGACGGAGAAAACAACGACGGGACAATCAAGCAAGAGGACGTCATAAGCCTTGCAAAGGCAAAAAAGACAAGCATCTATACGATTGGCCTAGAAACCAAAACGAAACACCCCTTGGAAGACCTTGCCAAGGGAACCGGAGGCATATTCACCTTTGCCAAAGACGCAAGCGAACTGGGGGGGATCTACACAGCAATTCGCGGCAATGTCGCATCGCAGTACATGGTCTGCTACGAGTCACCAGACAAGACCCTGAACGGCGAAAAGCATAATGTCGTCATCTCAATGGCATTCAACAAAAAGACCGCCAAGGATTCCGTCCAATGGAATGAGGCAGCTCTCCCGCCAATAATTACCCTCACCGAAGACACGTGGAAACTGATTGACAAGACCCAAGATGCAAACACACCGCTCACAATCAGCGTTTACATTACTTCCATGCTCGACATCGCCTCTGCGCAACTTTACCTGCGCGGAACCCATTCCACAGACGCTCAGTTCACAAGCAAAACAATGACGCATGTCCGCGATAGTCTCTGGGAGTTTACCGTTCCGGCAAACCTAGTCACAACGCCGAGTATAGAATTCTACGTTACAGCAACGGATACAGCAGGGCAAACCGGAAAATCTCCGAGAATACCGACCCCGAGCAAGGAACCCTATACGATATTCATCGAGAACGACATCCCCGTTGTCGATGAAATTTCCGTAGCCTGCGAAGATTCTACAACAGACATCAAGACATTCTCCTTCCGGTTGAACGACAATAACGGAATCAGCAAAGCAACACTCCACTACAGGGACTCCCGCACAATAATCTACCAGGAACGCCCCCTCACCTATTCCTCCCAGAACGACGCATGGGCCACCGCAATTTCTGCAGGCACGGCCGAATTTTCCAGCATAAACTATTACCTGCGCGTCACGGATTCCCTGGGATCAACCACCCGCTACTTGAGCAGCGGATTCTCCACTACGGGCGCATGCGAAATCAAGGTTGTTATACCTCCCGAAGATTCGTTGATTGATTTAGACTCGATTCCCGAAGACTCCATCGAATTGACATGGCGCGATTCCATCGTCTACTCGCTTATCGCCGACACCGCCGAGATATACGACAAGAACTTGGACGGGCGTGCAGATTTTGTCCGTATCCACTTCAAGGAAGAACGCGACGACAACATCACGAGTATCGACTCTATCTTCTGGAATTCCAACCATGGAGAATGGCGTTTTGTCCCGCAAGGGAACATCAAGAAAAACAGGAACGACGGGAAATGGGTCGAGGCCTACATCAACAGCCCCTACAAGTACGGTTTGACCAAAGCCGATACAGCACGCAAGCCCTTCCTCGGCTTTACAACCATCCATTCCGACAAGATGGAATACGTCATGCTCACTGACAAAGTCGGAGCCGTTCCTACGAAAGCGACAAAAATTCCCGGAAAAGTCGGCATCAAGGAATACATGAATCCCGAAGCAGTCATCCCGCCGGACACGCTTGTCATCTGGATGTCCGAGCCCATCAAGAATGTCGGCAACGAGAAAGGCTGGGAAGACCTGTTCCGCTATTCCGCATCCTGCTCAGACACGGCTTCACAGCCACTCCATCTGAAAGAAGCCCCAACAATCAGGGAGAACGGGCAACAGTGGTTGGTCCTCCTTGACGGCAACTCTATCAAGGAAGGTTTCTGCCTGTTCACGGCACCCGAAGCAAGTTACGAAGACCTAGCTGGCAACACACTGGGCCGCGGTGGCGTCAAAATTGAAGGAGAAGATGGAGTATTCTACCTCACCGAAGTCAAGCCGCTCCAAGCGATCAGCGGAATCGGCGAGACCCCGCAATGGATTTCGCCCAAAAGTTCTGCCTGGGAAATACTACCGGACACTCTATCCGCCATCAGCATAAAGGCAATGATGCCGTACACAGCCGAAGTCTACATTTTCGACGGAATAGCGACATACGTGACGAATTTCAAGCAGAACTTCGGCTACAACGGAGAAATGGACGACCCGAACCGAAGCAATCCTGGCGACCCGTCCAAACTCGGCTTCCTGTACTGGAACGAGAAATCGGACAAAGGACGTAAGGTGGGCACAGGCATCTATATCTGGAAGATATTCTTCAAGTTCGAAGACGGCCACAAAGAAGCACGGACTATCAAAACTGGCGTATACCGGAAGAACCAGAAAAAAAACCATTAAAAAAAGCCATTAGGGCAAACCTAATGGCACTCAAAAAGGCGATTTAATAGAAATTAGTCAGAGGTCTGCTTGTAAACCTTGTCGCGAGAAACCTCGATATTCATACCAAGCGAGATTCCTATACGGAACGAAGAAACTCTGAACTTGACCTCGTCATCCGAAAAGGACTTTTGCATCGAAGAGTAATCGACGTTGGCTTCCACAGTAAAGCCCATAGGCAGGACAACACCCACGCCGCAATTGGCGAAATAATTAAGCGGGCGTTCCCACCAGTTTCCGTCCACCGTAAGCGGAGCAAGATAACCTCCCCTCAACGACAAGTACGGAGAAACAAAGCTTTCCCTCGAGATTCGGCCAAACGAAAGCACTGCCCACAAAGGGATTGACGGCGGAGCGGCCTCGGAACCATCACTTTGCTGTGCGCTGCGGAACCCGATACCCGCACCATAGCGCATCGGGGTGAACTCCGCCGAGAACAGAGCCTCGATACCCGCCTCGATAACAAAATCTGCATCCCATTCCTGTTCCGCAGAAATATCCATTGAATCCCTAGAGACGGTCACTTCTGCCGGGAAATAAAACTGAGCAAAAGGCTTCAAGTCAAACGAATGGGAAAAGCCAAACAGGCAAAGGCCAACCAAAAGAAAAAATTTTTTATTCCAGGACAAATTTAATCCTCCACTTCACGTATAAGATAAGAAAAAAAATCCAATAAAAACAAACTCATCGAAAAAAATTACCGTTTTTCCACTTGTTCTAAAAATTTTTCACAACGGATTGTTCCCACAGGTCCGGTTCAACTTGACAAAAGCATTAACTGGGTCTGCATAATTCCAGATTCCCCCGAGACTCGCGACCCCGGCGGGAGCCAACTTCCTAAAATCCTCCATCGAATCCACATCGACGCCGCCACTAAGAATCAACGCAGGACGGCTGTCAAGATTTTCTAAATCAAAGAATTTCCCAACAAGTTCCATACCGAGCGTTTCAACAGCGCCAATCGCCGAAAATGGCTGAAAAACCGGCCCCACCAGCGCTCCCGAGACCCATCCGGGCAAATGAAGATACTCGTCGAGACTTGAGACCCGAGCAATGCAGTTTATCCGTTTCCAGCTTTCCGGGACATTCCCCATCAGTAGCCGCGCATCGCAGATGCATCCACGCACATCCAGCCGCTCGGCCGTGTCCGGCGTACCGGACAACCAAATACGATCGCGGCACTCCATCGAAAGCCCGAGCAACCAACGTTCGTAATCATCGGAACTGGCACGACCACCGGATCTAGAGCGTTTATCTAAAATCAGCCGCGTAAGCCCGCGACGGAACATTTCCTCGATATCGTCGTATTCCGAGGCGAAATCATCCGGAGATGTAATGACCCATAACCGCATAGGCAAAATATAACAAAGATGCAAGTTTCACCCAATAAATCCCCAAAACAACACTAGGCGACCATCAAACGCGATTTCTCCACATTCCCAAATGCTATCTTTGGGTTCTCTTATAGAGGTTTTATGAAGTTGAGCAAATACCCAAACGTTATTGCCTTCCTGATATTCGTCTTTTGCAGTATTTTTGTGCAAATGGGGTTGTTCGTCCACTTCCAGCGCTGGCTGTCCTTCTCCTTCGAAGGCTCCGCATTCTGGTGGCGCAGCATGCTTCTCCAGGTCGCCATCTTCGCGCCAAGCATTTTCATGATGCCGGCTGCAAGCTATTTCGCCGGGCACTACCGTAAAGGCCGCGTCATGGCCTGGTCGTCGGTGGGTATGCTCGCTTCGGTCATCGCCATCGTCGTGTGCTATGTCGCAGGCGCCGAATGGGTCGCCTACGGGCTGCTGGGGCTCTACGGCGTATTCCTCGCCGTGCTCACTCCCGCAAAACTCGGTATCATGAAGGAGATGGTCGAACGCGAAGACCTCGTAAAAATCAACTCGTGGTACATGGCACTTTCCGTACTCGGCACGGCATGTGCAGCCTTTTTTGCCATGGGGCTTTCGGGCAGACCGGATTCCCCCGTCAGCATCGCCCTTACCCTCTGGATTTACCTGGGGCTGACCGCCATCGCCTCCATTGTAGCCTTCTTTATCAACGTCGGTAAGTCGCACACGGGGCTGAGGATGCGCTCTACCCGACGTAATTTCGCCGCCACCTGGCGCCACCCCATCGTCCGCCTCTCTATCCTCGGGCTTTCCGTATTCTGGGGTGTGACCCAGATATTCCTCATTTTGATCCAGAACATGACCGACATGCTCAACACGGCGGTCATCCCAATATCCATGTTCATCGCCACGGCAGGCTATGTTTCGGGCGCCATCTCCGCAAGCAAGGCGTCGAAGGGCTTTGTCGAAACAGGCCTCATTCCGCTGTCGGCGGCAGCGTCGGCAATCACGATGTTTGCGCTCCCCTTCGTCCACAACGGATGGTTGCAGGCGGTACTTTACGGCATTATCGGCTGGAGCGCGGGTTGCGCATTCGTCATCCTCCGGACGGTCATCCAGAACTTTACCCGTCCCGATACCGCAGGGCGAATCCACGCTGTCGCGAACTGCATCCAGATGGCCTTCCTCGTGCTCATCATGGGAGGGCAGACATTGCTCCTCATCTTTACACCAGTGACGCTCGACTACTGCTTCATGATTCTTGCGGTCATCCTCACGCTCTGCTTCATCGCGAACTTGAGGAACAACCACATGGCCCTGCTGCGCGCCGCTCTGCGTTTTGCCTTCTCCTTTGTATTCCGCTACAGGGTTAAAGTCTCGGGAGTCCAGAACATCCCCGAATCTGGGCCGCTCCTTCTGGTTGGGCCGCATTTCAGCTTCATTGACTGGGCCGTACTCCAGATGGCCTCGCCTCGCCCGCTCCGCATCGCCAGCAACCGCAACACCTTTGCCGACTGGTACCAGCGTTGGCTTTCGCACGGCAAGTTCCTCATCAACATCAACCGCCGCGACCCGGGCCCCGCCATGGAAGAAATCCATAATGCGCTCCGCAAGGGCGAAGTCGTGGTGATTTTCCCCGAAGGCGAAGTCTCGAAGGCTCCGTTTGTTTCCAAGTTCTCGCTCGACTATTCCAAGGCTATCGAAGGGACGGGCGCACAGATTGTCCCGTTCTACATCCAGGGCCTCTGGGGTAGCCGCTACAGCCATGCCTCCGAAAGCGTAAACCGCCCGCAATCCTTCAACCGCGTCATCAGCGTTGGTTTTTCCAAACCACTCCCCGCCGACGCATCCGAAAAGACAATCCGCGAGGCAATCCAGTTCCTGAGCGCCGACATCTGGAACCTCGCCATGGACCACTCCGAATCCATTATCCCGCTCTGGTTCAAGGCCATGCGCAAGCGCCGCTCCCGCGTCATCCTGATCGACCCGGTCGGCAACCATGTGAACGGCTACGGCATGATCCGCCTCTGCCACTACTTCGGCAACATCATCCGCTCGGTCGCGAAGGGCGACAAGAACGTAGGATTCATGCTGCCGACCAGCAGGGACGCTGCCCTCGGAATCATTTCCATTCTCGGCACCGGCAAGACATCGGTGAACTTGAACTACACCGCCCCGGTAGATACAATTCTCGGCTGCATCGAAAAAGCCGACATAACGGCCATCGTCTCGACTCGCGCCTTCTTTGAAAAACTCTGCGGCAAGAATCCCTCGTTCGGCCAGATTGCCGGTAAATGCGAACTCATTTACCTCGACGAAGAAGAAGCCAAGATAACCACGTTCGACAAGATTATCGATGCCATCACCGTCTACGTATGCCCGGGTGCCATCTTGCGCAGGCTCTGGTTCTCTTCGGCCAAAATCACTGACGACGCGACAATCCTTTTCAGTTCCGGTTCCGAAGGCACCCCCAAGGGAATCCAGCTCACGCACAAGAACATCATCTCGAACGCGCAGCAATGCGATTACGTGGTCAAGCTCTGCCGTACCGACGTGATGACGGCGCTACTTCCGCTGTTCCATTCGTTCGGATTTACCATGACATTCATGATGCCGCTCCTGGACGGCGTGCCAATGGTGCTCTGCCCCGACCCGACCGACATCAAGACACTCGCCCGCGTGTGTGCCCAATACAAGACGACTATCATGATGGGTACGCCCACGTTCCTGCGCGCCATCGCCATCAACCGCTGGGTCCACCCCATGTGCCTCGATTCGCTGCGCTATATCATCGCAGGTGCCGAAAAACTCCGCCCCGAAATGCGCGAAGCGTTCAAGCTCAAGTTCGGCAAGGATATTTACGAAGGTTACGGCTGCACGGAGCTCACTCCGCTTGCGGCCATCAATGCGCCCAACGTACTTTTGGACGATTTCTTGACCATGGAAAAGTGCAGCGATTCTACCAGTATCGGTCTGCCGCCTCCGGGAACCATCACCGCCATAATCGACCCCGAAACGAACGAGTTCCTGCCCCAAGGCGAAGAGGGCATGCTCGTGGTCACCGGCCCGCAAGTCATGAGAGGCTATCTCAAAGACAAGGAGAAAACCGACGCGGCAGTTATCGAAATGGATGGACGTCGCTGGTACAAGACCGGAGACAAGTGCGTCATCACGCCGGACGGGTTCGTACAGATTCTCGGGCGTTACAGCCGCTTTGCAAAACTCGGTGGCGAAATGATTTCGCTCACCGCAGTGGAACTCCGCATTGCCGAAACGAAAATTTTGGACAACACGGAATTCGCTGTCACGGCAATCCCCGACTCGGTCAAGGGCGAACGCATCGTGCTTTTGGTCAAAGGCGATTTCGACGGCGAAGAAATCTCGCGCAAGCTCCGCAAATCGGGCATTCCGCCGCTCATGTTGCCGGGCTCCGTATTCTGCGTCGACGCCGTGCCGAAACTCGGCAGCGGCAAATGGGATTTCACCGGGATGAAAAAGCTCGCCACAGAACTCGAAGAAAAAAAGAAAAAGACAACCTGATTTTTAAGACATGGGCATTGTAGAAATCATCATCGTCGCAATAGTCGAAGCGATGGACTGTTTCGCAGTCGCCATCGCCACGGGGCTTTCCAAATCGGGAATCCCCTATAGCCGGGCCATGCTCCAAGCGGTCAGTTTCGGAGTTTTCCAAGGCGCGATGACTCTCCTCGGGTACTTTCTCGGTAGCTTCGCCGAACGCTGGTTCAACGCCATCGGGACTCCGATTGCCTGCACCATCCTCTGCATTTTAGGGATACGCATGGTCTGGGGAGCCGTCCGTGGAGATACCGGCGAAGAAGAAGGCGAAAAAATCGCCGCGAAGAACCTCACGATTACAAATATCCTTCTCCTTTCGGTGGCTACAAGCATTGACGCATTCGCTGTAGGCATTTCGTTCGCCTTTGTGAATGCGAACATGGTCTTTGCCACATCGGCTATCGCGTTCGCAAGCTTTGCCATGGGAGTCATCGGCTACGAAGCCGGCCGCCATGCCGCAAAAAAATTCAAGACAAAAATCCCGGAGATTATCGCCGGGATTATTCTTATTGCAATCGGTATAAAATTAGTAGTTGCCGGTTAGGATTCCATCCAGTCGCTGTAGCTCGCATCGCTGGGCATGCGCCAATCGGCGCGGGGCGATAGTGAAATCGTACCGACCTTCGGGCCATCGGGAATGCAACTGCGCTTGAATTGCTGCGTAAAGAAACGGCGCACGAAAACCTTGAGAGCCTTCTGCAATTCCTCTTCGCTGTATTTGCCCGCAAAGGCGTAATTCGCGAGGAACAAAAGTTTTTGCGGTGGCGCACCGTACTTTGCAAAATGGTATAGATAAAAATCGTGGATTTCGTAAGCACCCAAGATGCTTTCGGTTTTCTGGGCAATCTGCCCGTGAGAATCGGCGGGCAATAGTTCCGGCGAAACCGGCGTATCGAGGATATCGCGCAACACGGCTGCAAGTTCTGCAGCCTTTTCTTCGTCGGCAGAGAATTTCCGGGCATGGTCAGCATACCAATTCACGGCATGGCGCACGAGCGTTTTCGGGATATCGCAATTCACGGCATACATCGACATGTGATCGGCATTGTATGTGCTCCAGCCGAGTGCAATTTCGGAAAGGTCGCCCGTACCGATGACGATTCCATGTTCGCTGTTTGCAATATCCATCAAGATTTGCGTGCGTTCACGGGCCTGTACATTCTCGTAAGTCACATCCAGTTTTTCTGGATCATGGCCGATGTCGGTAAAGTGTTGCAAGCAAGCCTTACGGATGTCGACAGTCCTGAGTTCTACGCCCAAAAGTTTCGCAAGGGAGGCCGCATTGTCATGGGTGCGTTTCGTCGTGCCAAATCCGGGCATCGTCAGTGCGAGAATCTGATTGGCGGGGCGCTTTAAAAGTTTGAACGTTTCTGCAACGACGAGCAAAGCAAGCGTTGAATCGAGACCGCCCGAAAGCCCGATGACCGCGCGGGCAGAAAGCGACTCTTCGAGTCGCTTTGCAAGTCCTGCGCACTGGATATTGAATATCTCGGTGCAGGACTTGTCGCGAGTTTCGATAGATGCAGGCACAAACGGCGTCGGCGACACAAAACGGTACTTGAGGGAATCCGTCGAACGAATCCCCTCGAAACTCGCCGCCCGCGCATACACACTCCGGCCATCGAAATCCTGGAACGAACCTTCGCTCAGGCGCAGCATGTTCATGCGTTCCACATCCACATCGGCGTAGATGATTACAGATTCACGACAGAACGGCTTGTTTTCGGCAATCATCGTCCCGTTCTCGGCAATCATCAAATGCCCGCTAAAGACCATATCGGTCGTGGATTCATAGACACCGGCAGATGCGTAAACGTAAGCGGCCATGCAACGCGCCGACTGGCTCATCACCAAATTGCGGCGATAATCGCGTTTGCCCACCAGCGCATCGCTTGCAGACAAGTTCACAATCACGTTCGCCCCCGCCAAGGCCAGTTCCCCGCTCGGAGGAGCCGCCGTCCACAAGTCTTCGCAGAGTTCTACGCCCACGCGGATTTCGGAGCCATACCCCTTTACCGTAAAGAAGTTCGTCACCGGCACATCGCCAAAGCAATCCAGATGGCAACGGAGCGCACCGCCGCCTACTCCCCCACGCAACAAGTCGCGGCCACTTGAGAAATGGCGTTTTTCGTAGAACTCGCGCTGGTTCGGCAAATGAATCTTGGGCGTTACCGCAACGAGTTTGCCCTTCTGCAAAAAGGCACCGCAGTTGTAAAGGCCACCGAACATGCGGAGCGGGAGCCCCACCGCGATTACGGCATCGCTATCGGCAAAGGCGTTTACTATTTTCTGCAACGCCTCCAGACTCTTCTGGAGCAGCAGTTCCTGGTGGAAAAGGTCACTACAAGTGTAACCCGTGATGCACAGTTCCGGAAACACCACGAAACAGGCATCGTTCTTGATAGCCTCGGTGGCGCAACGGATAATTTCGTCCGTATTATAGGCGATATTGGCGATTTTTAGCGTCGGGCAAACCGACGCAAAGCGATAAAAACCAAACACTAGTGGCCTGACTTGATTCCGAGCTTGTTCATGCGATAGTTCATCATGCGCGGGGACACGCCTAAATCGCGACCTGCAGCAGAAAGGTTCCCGTTATTGCGTTTGATGGCCTCGGTGATGATTTCGCGTTCATAATTGTTCATCATCACCTCAAGCGGAGCCACCTTGGTCGTCGCAACCCCAGTCGACCCCACGCTCAAACTTGTCTGCAACGATGGAGGCAAGTTATAACTGTGAACGCAGTCATCGGTTGCCGTGAGCACCGCACGTTCCATGCAGTTTTCGAGTTCGCGCACGTTGCCCGGCCAATGGTAGCTCATGAGCAAGTTGATGGCCGTTGTCGAAAGGCGCTGCACCTTCTTGTTGTAACGCAAATTCATCTTTTCAATGAAGTGCTCCGCAAGCAAGATAATGTCGGATTTGCGCTTTGCCAAGTCGGGCATGGCAATCGGGAAAATGTTCAAGCGATAGAAAAGGTCTTCACGGAACTTGCCCTGCGCAATCAATTCTTCCAGATTGCGGCTTGTGGCCGCCAAAAAGCGCACGTCGGAATGCAATTCCTCGTTGCTGCCCACGCGGCTGAAGGTGCGTTCTTGCAAGAAGCGCAACAGTTTGACCTGCGTTTGCATCGTCAGGTCGCCAATTTCGTCGAGGAAGAGCGTGCCCCCGTTGGCCGCTTCGGCACGGCCGATACGGCGGTTCACCGCACCCGTAAAGGCGCCCTTCTCATGGCCGAAAAGTTCGCTTTCCACCAAGTTTTCGGGGAGAGCCGCGCAGTTGAGCGTAATGAACGGTTTGTCCTTCCTTGCCGACAAATTCACAATGGCGCGGGCAATCATCTCTTTACCCGTACCGCTACCACCGCGAATGAGGACGGTCGCATCGCTCGGGGCCACCTGACGCACCTGTTCGTAAACAAGCTGCATCTCGCGGCAGTTGCCCACAAGTTCGCCAGGGTTGTTCGAAAGCATGTCGCGAAGTTTGCGGTTCTCTTCGAGCATGGCCTCGCGTTCGTTATGCAGTTCGATACATTCGTTCGCCGCATCGCCCGTGATATTGGCAATAATTTCAAGCAAGGCGACATCACGGTCCAAATCTGTTGTTCCGTCCACAGGGCGGTCAATCGAGAGCGTACCGATCACCTGGCCGTCGTGAATCAACGGCACACAAATAAAAGCGACTTGAGATTCGTAATGGCGGCTCCCCGTGCGGTTCAGGAACCTGGAATCTTTGCGCAGATCAGGAATCACATGGCTAATGCCACGTTCGGCCACATGCCCCGTAATGCCTTCGCCCATGCGATAGGAACCACGCTGTTTTTCTGATTCGTCAAGCCCGCGTGACGCCTCGATTTTAAGAGTATCGCCAAAGAGCAGCGCAAAAGTGCCGCGCAACATGCCAAGTTCGGATTCCAAAATGCCCAGCACGTTTTCAAGCAATTTCTCCACATTACGTTCGTGGATAATCGCGACGCTGATTTTCTGGACCACCGAAATTTCGGATCTTACAGGAGAAGGCATGGACATAAGATAGTAAATAGTGGTTGGGGGTTAGTAGGAAGTAGGAAGTGGTTAGTGGTTGGGGGGTATGAGGTCGGGGCTAAAGCCCCTTTGAGGACGCTGCGCTGTGAGGTATGTGGTAGTAGACTCGCAGCTCATTGCTCATAGCTCACGGCTCGAGCCTCGGGCCTCGAACCTCAGAGCTTCTCCTTGATGCGCTGGAGTGCAATTTTCGTACGTTCATAGTCACCGAAGGCGGTCAGGCGGAAATATCCTTCGCCGCAGGGGCCAAATCCACTACCGGGAGTTCCCACGACTTCGCAAGTGGCGAGCAAACGGTCGAAGAAGTCGAAGGACTTTTCGCCATCGGGAATCTTCCACCAGATGTACGGGGCATGTTCGCCGCCGAATACCGTGTAGCCCGCAGCCGTGAGTTCCTGGCGAATAACTTTCGCGGTGCGCATGTAACCGGCAATGACGTCTTTGGTCTGCTGCCAACCAATCGGAGAATAGATTGCCTCGGCAGCACGCTGCGTCACGTAGTTCACGCCATTGAACTTGGTACACTGGCGGCGGTTCCACATGGCATGCAGTTTCGAGAGTTCGTGCGGGATGACCGTGTAAGCGCAGCGCACGCCCGTGAAGCCGGCCGTCTTACTGAAACTGCGGAACTCGATGGCGCAAGTACGCGCACCCGGAATCTCGAAAATGGAATGTGGCAGCGTTTCGTCCTGGATATAGCAGTTGTAGGCGCCGTCAAACAGAATCAACGCACCCGTCTCGTTCGCAAAATCGACAAATTTCTGTAAAGTCTCGCGGCTGAGGACCGTACCCGTCGGGTTGTTCGGGCTGCACAGGTAAATGAGTTGCACCGGATTCTTGGGCAAATCCGGCTGGAAGTTGTTCTCGGCAGTTGAGGCGAGGTAGGTCACTTCGGAGAAATGCCCGTCAGCTTGGAGCGTTCCGGTACGTCCAGCCATCACGTTGGAGTCCAAATAGACCGGATAAACCGGGTCCGGAATGGCGATTTTTACATTTTCTGAAAATAGTTCCTGGATATTGGCCACATCGCACTTGGAACCATCACTCACGAAGATGTCGTTCGGGTCCATTTCGATACAGCGAGCGGTATATTCCCCACGGACAATAGCCTCGCGCAGGAAGTCGTAGCCCTGTTCGGGGCCGTAACCGCGGAAGGAGTCCTTCACAGCCATTTCGTCGACGGCCTTGTGCATGGCCTTGATGACCTCGGGAATAAGCGGAGTCGTCACGTCACCGATACCCAGGCGGATGATGTCGGCCTCGGGATGCACGCCCTGGTATTCCTTGATTTTATGGGCGATAGTGGAGAAAAGGTAGCTGCCAGGCAGGCGGTCGTAGAAGGAGTTGATATAGGATTCGTTCATGGTTTAGTAGGAAGTGGTTAGTAAACAGTGGTTAGTAAACAGTGGTTAGGGGGAATGTGAGTTATGAGTTGTGAGTTGTGAGTTGTGAGTTATGAGTTTTGAGAGAAATGGCTAGTGGTTGGTGGTTAGGGGTTAGGGGTTAGGAATAGACGAAAGACGATAGGAAAAAAATTGTCATTGCGAGGGGCGGCAGCCCTGAAGCAATCTCAGCAAATAATCTCACGGCTCACCGCTCGAGCCTCGAGCCTGGAGCCTCGGGCCTGGCGCCTCACAGCTCAATCTCTCCTTTAAAGACTTCTTGTGCGGGGCCGGTCATGAGGACGGGGCCGTCTTCTTCGTGCTTGATGTGGAGCGTTCCTCCATCCAACACGATGTCGGCTTCGACGCCCACGCGGCCCGTGCGCTGGGCCGCAACGAGGGTTGCGCAGCTACCAGTGCCGCAGGCCATGGTGACGCCGCAACCCCGTTCCCAGACCCGCATGCGGATCTGGGTGGGCGCCACCACCTGCGCAAATTCGATATTGCACCTGTCGGGGAACTGCTTGTCGACCTCCAGGATGCTCCCCCATTTTTCCAGCTGAATTTTCTCGATATCGTCGACGAAAATAACTGCATGCGGGTTGCCCATCGAGACCGTCTCGGCGGTAAAGTCAAAACTGTCGGCGGTGAGCTTGATGGAGCCCAGGAAATTCCTTGGCATCCCCATGTTGACGCACACGCGTCCATCATCCAAAAGCGCAGGCTTCACAAGCCCGCTCTTGGTGTGCAAATTAAATTCCTTTGTATCGCTCGATTTTGCAAGCCCGCGGCTGACGATGAACTTGGCCACGCAGCGGGTCGCATTCCCGCACATAGCCGCTTCTGAACCATCCGCATTGAAGATGCGCATCTCGAAATCGATGCCATTCGCAACCGCCTTAGACGCGGGACCCACGCCAGCCTTGTCAATGACTAGGCAGCCTTCGCCGTCCATCGGAGTCACGATGACTACTCCGTCGGCGCCGATGCCGAAACGGCGATCGCAGAGCCGAATGACGTTTTCTGTAAAACCTTTGCCGAAATCAGGAGTTTGCCCCGGTTCCAGGAGCACGAAATCGTTACCTAACCCGGTCCATTTTGAAAATTTCATAGGCATTTTTTCTCGCTACGCTTAATTTTGTTAGGCAAACAGCAAAGAACATGCCAACTTTACAAAAAATGTTAAATCAAGGCAAAAACAGCAAAAAGAGGCTTTTACAAATCGAGCACACCAAAATACTATTTACAATTTATGTAAAAATCGTATTTTAATTTACATAAATTGTAAAAAAAATATCTAGTAATCTAAGCAAGTCTCGGTTTGCCTGTCCAGCCGAGTTTTTCGCGGAGAGCGCCCACGAATCCCGTATGGCGCATGCGGATGAACGTCGTCACCGAAGCACTTTCGCTCAAGGTCACGTATTCGCCCTGCTTCATCTCGACAAAACTGCGTCCGTCAAAGACGAGGTCCAGCGAGCCGTCCACAGCCGACTTGATTTGCATCTTCTTGTCGGTCAGCGAAAGCACAAGAGGCCGCACCGAAAGGCTGCTCGGGGCGACAGGAGTCAGCACCACAGCAGGCGTACTCGGATGGATAATCGGGCCACCCGCAGCCAGGTTGTAAGCGGTCGAGCCGGTCGGAGTCGAAATCAACAGAGAATCAGCCCAGTATTCAGTGAGCTGGGTACCGTTGTAGGCCACATTCACGTTCACCATGCGTTCGGGCATGTGCGGACGGATGTGGAGTTCATTCAATACAGTCTGTTTAGCTATGCACTTCTTGCCGCGATAGACAGCGACATCGATCATCATGCGCTCGCGGGTCGAAAAATCCCCGGCCAGCAAATCGTCAAGAGTTTTCGTGAGGCCTTCCACGCGGGATTCCGCCAAGAACCCGACGCGACCCACGTTCACGCCGAGAATGGGCGTATTGTGGCCGAGCGCGATATGCGCCGCCGACAGCACCGTGCCGTCGCCGCCAATGGCGAGGAGCATGTCCATCTTGTGGAGCTCGGACTGCTTGACCGCGACAATCGGCTTCTTGATGAGGGCCCCGAGCGTATTGATGGCGCAAAACTTGATTTCGGGATGCTCCTTCGCCCAAGCGCAAACCTGTTCCAGAGCAAGGACAAGGTCCGCACTCTTGTCTTTGAATCCGACAATGCCTATCCTTTTGAACGGAGTATTCATGCGCCCTCCTTTTCAGAATTTTCCTGGACCAGCACGCTCTTGAGCTTGTCGACAATTTCCGGGAAACACTGTTCCACGATCTCGACATGGCCGACAGGTTCATCGTTCTGGATAGCGAGCGAAAGCACCGTGAGCGCGAGGCCGACCTGCGGCCACTCGCCGCCATCGAAATCGCTACCGTTGACGATGTTTTCCATGCCGCGAATGACAATGCCGTCGTCGTAAACGCCCACTTCGACGCCTGTCTTGCGCAGGTTCTCGGCCAAGAACTCGTTTACCGGCCGGATCTGCTCGCGCACTTCCTTGGGCAAACGGAGAATCGTCTCGCCACCCGCAAAACAGGCCGCCACCGAGAGCAACGCGTACTCCTCGAGCGAGGTCGAAATAATTTCTTCGGAAAAGCGACGACCCTGCAAGCGTTTGCCAGCAGCGAGCGGACGGATTTCCAAATCCCCGAACACGTCACCGAACTTTTCGCGGCGAGAGACCGTCTCGATGTTTGCACCCATGCGCTTGAGGCAACCGAACGCCCCTGCACGTCCGCCGTTCAGGTCGACATTCTTGACCTTCACGACCGTATCTTTATGGACTCCGCCGACCGTCACGAGCAAGGCAATCGCAAACGCTTCTGTCGAATCGCCGGGAATGTAATAATCGCGGGCGGTAATCACCTTCGTCTCCGAAAGCTCCGTAGCCTGGGTTCGTTCTATCTTTTTCCCTTGCGCCATCATGAGTCTGCGTTCGAACTCACTCAACTGCTCCATGCCACGGCCCTCGTACTTGAGAGCCACGCCGAAATACTGGAGCATACGGGTCAGCTGGTCGCGCACCACGGACGCCTCTTCGAAAGCCAGGTACTCGCTACGGACAAGCGTACGCAACAGCAGTCGGTTTCGCATGATGTAGGGAACGTTGCCCAAAGAATCCTTGCGGATCGGGGGTTCTACGCCCTGGAAACAGAAGGCGAACTTTGCCGGTTCGTCACTCTGCACGTCCACCTTGAAATACTTCTGGAGCATTTCCTTGGCCGCATTCACGGAAGCGATGCCGGCCTCGTCGGCTTCGGCGGCAAAGGTAAAGACAGTGTCGCAGGACTTGCTCGCAAGCGTCCACAAAAGCACGCTCTCGTATTCCGGGAAATCTATCGGGAGCAAAGTCGGTGCGGAATACTGGAACCCCTTGCCCGTCAAGACAAGCTGGTGTCCCTGCTGCTCGTACTCGAGCCCGAATTCCTTCAAGGCAATGGCAAAACGCTCGGCCCCCGTAGCCCATGCAAAATCTTCAAAAACGGTCCGGCCGTTCACCAGCAAGGCCATAAGGAAGGCCAGTTTCGAGCGTTCGCGGTCCGGGTTAATCAACAAATCCATTCTCAGCAAATCTCTTCGTCAAAAAAATGATAAACTATCGCTCCTTGACCTCGTACTCGAGGTAGCGAAGCACATTGACGGCACGGGCCGCCTCTTCGGGAGTCTTGAAAGCAAGCAGCAGAGTCCCGGCCACATTCTCGCGGACCTTCATCAGTTCGATATCGCGGATGTTCAGACCTTCCTGGGCCAGGGGCTGCATCACGCTGAGCAAAGCACCCGGCTTGTCCTTGAGCTGCACCGTAATTTCAGAAAAAGCAGCGGCGGCATTCCTGCCCGGAGAAAACAAACTTGCACGGCCGTCGTTGCCGGCCTTGAAAATCTGGGCCAGGGATTCGGAATTGTCCCCGGATGTCTCGGCGACAGGCTTTGCGCCATCCACCACGGCCAACTTGTCCATCGCCTCGATAGTCTCGCCGAGACCGTCGCGGACCTCACGCAGGGCAAGTACGGTCTCGTCACGGTTCGTGACGGCAATGTCGTGCCACATCCCCCAGCCGCTCGCGGCGATACGGGTCATGTCGCGGAATGCGCGACCGGCGTAATGCTGGTAGTTGTGCTTGAGCAGGCGTTCCGGCAATTTCGCAGCGAGCGTGGAGCTTAACATCTGCGGCATGTGGCTTACCCAGGCCATGGTCCGGTCATGGTGTTCCGGCGGGAACACGACCGCATTAGCCCCCAAGAAACGAACCAGTTCAAGGAGCGGCGCATACACAGATTCATCCGTCCCTTCCGGCGGGCACACGAACCAGTAGGCGTTTTCGAAAATGGCAGGATCGTTGTATTCGCAAGTACGCTTCTCGGAGCCGGCCATCGGATGGCTCCCCACAAAGCGGAACGGCAACGGGAGCCTCGCCCCCGCCTTGCAAATCTGCACCTTGGTACTGCCGATATCGCTCACCAGGCACTGGCCTTGCGCAGCGGACCCCGCCCAGGACACCTTGCCCAATGCATCGAGCGTCTTGAGGATATGGAGGATCGGAGCGCAAAGGAGGATAAGATCGCAATCCTTGGCCCACTCTTCCACCTGGTCGTACTCGAAAAATTCATCCGCCAAGCCGAGTTCTCGGGCCCGCTTGAGCGTCGCAGGCGAACTCACGGCACGGATTTTCGTCGGCAACTCGGCCTGCTTTATCGCCGATGCGATAGAACCGGCCAACAGTCCAAAACCGACCAGGGCAACACGCCGGAGCGAAAGCCGAGCAGCAAAACCTTCCGCCATCTACTCCTCCACCTTCCGGGTTTCTTCCATAATCACGCTAAAAATCTTCTTGATAGAATCCGGCGTAAGCGGACCGCCCGCCGCAAGGGCCTTCTTGGCCACGCTATCTAAAACGCCCTGCTCGCGCGAAGCGTCAAAAACGGGCAACCCCTGCTGCCGTTTAATTTCACCAATTTCCTCGGCATAAGACGCCCGCTTGTTCAGGAGGGCAATCAGTTCATCGGTCAACCCGTCAATCTTTGCGCGCAAGCCATTGATATCCATGGTCACGAATGTAGCAAATAATTCCATGCAACCATGCCGTGCCATACCCAAATTTGCTAAATTTGGCGTCATGAACAAGTCAGTACCTATTACGCTGCTCACCGGTTACCTCGGAGCCGGAAAAACCACCCTCCTCAATTTCGTCCTCAACAACCAGCAAGGCTACCACGTCGCCGTCATCGTGAACGACATCGGCGAAGTGAATATCGACCAGACGCTCATCGAGAAGGGCGGAAACATCACCAAGGAAGACTCCGGCAAGGTCGTCCCGCTCTCCAACGGCTGCATCTGCTGTTCCCTCAAGACCGACCTCCTGGAACAGATTGCCGAACTCCTCGAAATGAACAAGTTCGACTACATCCTCATCGAAGCGAGCGGCATCTGCGAGCCCATCCCTATCGCCCAGACTATCTGCATGGCCGGAAGCCAGCTGCGGAGCCGCGACGGGCGCCCCCTCCCCTGCCACCTGGACAACATCGTCTCCGTGGTGGACGTCGCCCGCCTCGCCGACGAATTCTCCGGCGGACAGAAATTGCTCGACGATAACCTCGAAGAAGAGGACATCGCGAACCTGCTCATCCAGCAGATCGAATTCTGCAACACCATCATCATGAACAAGGTCGATTCCATTTCCAAGAGCGACCTTGAGCACGTGAAGGCCGTGGTGCGCGCGCTGCAGCCCGAAGCCAAGATGGTCGAGACGAACTACGGCAAGGTCGAGATGAAGGACATCCTCGACACCAAGCAGTTCGACTTCGAAAAGGTCGGCAGTTCCGCCGCCTGGGCCAAGGAACTCATGAAGGAAACGAGCCCCGAAGACCTCGACGATGATGACGACGATCATGACGAGCACGAGCACCACCATCATCATGACCACGATGAGGATGAACACGAACATCATCACCATGACCATGACGAACATGACCACGACCATGATCACGAGGACCACAGCCATTGCGATCACGAGCACGGGGTTTGCCACTGCGGACACCACCACGACAAGGACCATCCGCATGGCGACGAATACGGCATCAGCACTTTCGTCTACGAACGCCGCCGCCCGCTCATCCGCGAACGCTTCGAAGTGCTGCTCGACGATTATCCCACGAGCATCATCCGCACCAAGGGCCTCGTGTGGTTCGAGGACGAACGCGACAACAGCTACCTCTTCGAACAGGCCGGCAAGCAGGCTTCCGCCCAGAATTTCGGCCCCTGGTTTGCCTCCGAGAGCGAAGAAATGCAAAAACGCATTCTCCGCGAGAACCCGGACCTCGTGAAAGTGTGGGACGATAAGTACGGCGACCGCATCATCCGTCTCGTGTTCATCGGCCAGCACATGGACAAGAAGAAGATTATCGCCGCGATGGATTCCTGCCTCGGCGAATAATTTTCGAAAAACCTTCAAAAACTATATCGACGCGCCCCGACCCAGTCGGGGCGTTGTTGCATATACGCCCCGAGTGTTGCATATAGAAAAATTTTTCAAAAGAAACACAAAAAACTTGTGATTTTCCTCAAATTTCTAAATTTTTGTTGCATAAATGTATTGACTTTTTGAAAATATCTATGTACATTTTTGAATGATGAAACCGATTATTGAATATTCCGACTTTCGCCAGTTCATGCTGGACTACTACGAAGACCGCAAGCTCCGCTCTGCATTCTCGTGGCGTGAATTCTCGAAAATAGCAGGATTCTCCTCGTCTTCGTACATGAAAGTGGTCTGCGAAGGAAAAAGCAAACTGAGCCGTATCGGGGTGGAACGCACGGGTAGCGCCATGGGCCTCGTGGGCTTCGAGATGGAATATTTCCGCGCCATGGTCGAATTTGGCCAAGCCCCCACCGAAGAAAAGAAAAAGACCGCCTACGAACGCATGCTTTCCATCGCCAAGATTCACAAAGTGCGCGTGATGGAAGGTGACCTGTTCGAATTCTACGATTCCTGGCAAAACCCAGTGGTGCGCGAGCTCGCCCCGCTGATGCCGGGAGCCACCCCCGGTGAAATCGCAAAGCAATGCTACCCCGATATTTCGGCAGCAGAAGTACAGCAGAGCCTGAATTTCCTTACGAAAGCCGGCCTCCTGAAAAAATCCGGCAACAACGCCTTTGTTCTGGCAGAAGCATCCATCAAAGGAACGCCCGATGCCACGCGCCTTGCACTCCGGGGAATGCACCGGATGATGTCCAAGCTCGCAACCCCCGCAATAGACCTTCCCGTAAACGAACGCAACTTCAGCGGAGTCACGATGGGACTTTCACGCGAATCCTACAGCAAAATAGAGACCGTTCTGGACGAATGCCGCCAAAAAATTATCTCCATCGCCGCCGAAGACAAAAACATCGAACAAGTCTACCGTTTGAACCTACAACTGTTCCCGCTAACCAAAAACGTAAAGGAGTGCGAAAATGAAAATGCTTAAGCCTTCCATTCCTTTTGCTTTTGCCGCCATGATTACCGCCTGTTTTTACATAGGCTGTTCCGACAACTCGAGCCTCGCGGGCACGGCCGAAGAACCCAATGAAATCGCCTACCAGGACCAAGTATCCTCCAGTTCCAAGGAACCGGATACGTTGATTTCTTCCAGTTCCGAGCGTATCAGGAGCAGTTCCTCCAGCAACAAGGAACCGGCCAAGCCGAAGTCTTCCAGCAGCGTGAAGGACAACGACAGGCCCGGCACGTCGAGCAGCGCCCCCGTCAGCAGTTCCTCCAGCGAACGCCCGCCCGAGGGAATCCAGCCGCCCGACGGAGACATGCCATTCGACGGCAACGACAAATCATCGTCAAGCAGCGTTCCTTCCAGCAGTTCTTTCAAGGACCCCGGCGACGGAGACACGCATACGCCCCCGCAGTCCTCCACACCGGAAAACCCGCTCTCCCTGAGCGACTACATAGCAATATTCGGTCTCGAAGACATGACGTTCGACACGACGGTCATGGCATCGATCGCCACCAAGGAAGACACCTCCTCGCCGCAGCAACCGCCTGCCGCGCAGACCTCGGAATTCGACAGGATAGGCGTGCACCAGTTTGTCAAGCAGAATATATACGCACTGAGTGACCTCTTCCCGATTGCCGCCAAGCAGTACAAGAAACTCGTCGACGCCATCGCCAACGACAGCGCCAAATGCGGTCTCTATCTGCTCAACATCCGCGGCAGCAGCGAGAACGTAGGCCACCTGCTCACGAAGGTGACGCCCGACTCCATGACCGTCGTAGACATCGTGGCGCCAAACTGCGTGACCAATACCAACGGGAAGCTCGTCCGGTTCCTCTTCAGCTACTGCGGAGACGTGGACAGCGATCCAGAAATCACAAGGACGTCCGTCACCAGCGACGTTCCCATGAAGCAGTGCCCGGACAGACTTACGGGAAATGAATGGGTGAAATAAGGAGAAGCATCATGAAAAAGAACTTGTCCAAAATAGCCTGCGGGCTTACAGCGGTATCGGCTATCGTCCTTGTCCTGAGCGCCTGCGAAAGCAGCGACTCGTCCCCCGTCATCTGCACCTGCGAGCCGCCGGAATCCTGCAACGACCGGGATATCAGCAGTTCGTCGGCGGAAAACACGTACCCCGCCGGAAAAAAGCACGAGCAGTGTTTCACTTTCGAAAGCATGTGCCCGCCGTGCGACGGTGACGACTGTCCCATTTACTACCAGCCCTGCACTTACTGCGGCGGCATGCAGCAAAACGACACGCTCGTGGAATGCGAAACCGGAGACATCTACATCTGCGGAATAGGCGACGAATGGGTCCCCGACTGCGTGCACCTGATAGATTCGGACGGGACGGCAAAGAAAAACTTGAAATGCCCCATCAACCTTTTCGAAACGAAGGACTGCAACACGGGCAAGCCGCTCATCTGCAAGGAATACAAGTGGCAAGAGAAGCCCGAAGAAATCGCGAGTTCCTCGTCCACCGAAATTTCGTCCTCCACAGAACGCATCGGGAGAATGGAGCCGGGCTGCTTTGACATAGAGAGAGCGTGCCCGCCGTGCGACGAAAACGATTGTCGCGAATACATCCTTCCCTGCAACCACTGCATGGGACACTTGGGCGACTCCATCGCCTCATGCGACGGCGACGGCATCTATGTCTGCGAAGCGAATTACTGGGTAAAAGCATCCAACGGCCAATCCGTCAACACATCGAGCTCTTCGGCCGTGGCAAGTTCTTCTTCGGCCGTGGTAAGTTCTTCCTCGGCGGGACGCGTCGGAGAAAAGCACGAGAAATGCTTCGAGTACGAAAGGATGTGCCCGCCGTGCAACGAAGAACCGTGCCCCATCCCTGCCGTTGCCTGCAACGACTGCGGCGGGATGGAAAACGACACGCTCGTCGAATGCGGGAGCAACGACCTCTACATCTGTAAAGAGAGCTACTGGGAAAGCTACTGCGTACACATGAAGGATTCCTCCGGTGTTGCAAAGGCAGACATTTCCTGTCACCACGAACACGCAATCGCGAAGGACTGCGACATGGACGGAACTCTCATTTGCCGCGAAGGCACCTGGCACGCCCTTACCGAAAACGATTCCTGGGTAGGCGAACCCTGCACCGAACAAGGGAAAATCAAGACGATTCCCCTCGACTACAAGACCGTGAAAGGGGCATCCTTTTCCATCAACCTGCGGTACTATTGCAACTATGGCAAATGGACAGAAATATCAACGAGAGAACCTCTATCGAACGTACCCTGCGAAACAGGCGACAGTGTAACGGTACACATTGACACCTACGAATGCATCGACGAAACCTGGATGGACATTCGCAGGCTAACCATCGGAAGAGCAGATTGTTCCGCCAGTCCCCTCATCGGGGCAGATTGCACCGAATCAGACGAATGGGTATACGACGTCGGATGCGCATACCATTGTCAGGACGGCAAGTACATTTTAAAATAAAGGAGAAGTATCATGAATAAGAAGATCACCGGCATGGCCCGCGGCCTTGCCGCAGCCACGATTGTCGCCTTCACGCTCACCGCCTGCAGCGACGACAGCAGCAGCGTATCCCCCGTCAACGATACCAGTTCGATCGAGGAGCAGCTTTCCAGCGGCAACGATACGCCTGCACCCAACGAAAACGACACCCCGACATCCACGGAATCCAAGCAGGACTCGCCCGCATCCAGCGGCAACGACGCCCCGGCTCCGGCTTCCAGCGATTCGGCCAGCCCCAACAGCATTGACGCGCCCACCTCCAGCGAGAACCCGAGCACGGACACCACACATAATTCCAACTCCGACGTCACGCCGACATCGTCTTCCGATGTGGCCCCGACCTCCTCGGAAGCGGACACAACCAACTTCAACCCCGAAAACAAATGCCCCCCGGGCGGCGACTGCGACGGTGACGGCATTCCCGACGGGATCTACAGGCCCGATCTCGAGCCCTGCGCGGTCGAGGACTCGACAATGGAATTCTACAACCGCATCTTCACCTGCAAGGAAGGCAAGTGGGTATACACGCCCGACCCCGACGACACCGACCCGCACAGGGAAGCGGCGACCGATGCGAAAGCAGAACACCGCGGCGGCCCTGCAGTGACCCCGATCGTCGTGAAAGTAAAGAACGCCGACGGCACGGTCACCATCCGCGATGACGGGGCGGACATTTACGATTTCGACTCCGTAACCGTAGGCGCCGAACTTGCAGGCGACACACTGATCGCGCACGTTGAATTTTCGGACCCCACAAAGAGCAGTTTCGTAATGGGCACCCTCACGTTTACCGTGAGCAATGCCTTCGCGGACATAAATTACCTGAAATATGACTTCAGGGGCAATGTCGAGCCGGTTCACGAAGTCGAAGAACTGCTCCCCTGCGGGAACAACTCGTCGTGCGTGGAATGCCCGCCCGATCAGGACTGCGGCGGCGTGGCCTGGTAAAAAACAAGGAGAAGCATCATGAAAAAGAAAATCACCAGCATGGTCTGCGGACTTGCCGCGGCCTCGGTAATCGCCTTCGCGTTCACCGCCTGCGGTGACGACAGCTCCAGCGTATCTCCTGTGAACCAGGAATCGGGCGTCGACACCCCGGCAAGCAGCGGCAGCGATACGCCCGCAAGCAGCGGCAACAATGCACCGGCATCCAGCGAAGCCAAGCAGGACCCGCCCGCATCCAGCGACACGCCGACATCAAGCAGCGACGCGCCCGCCTCTTCCGGAACGGTTCCGGCATCCTCGTCCGGCACCGCGCCAGAATCGTCATCCACAGTGGAACCGGCATCATCGTCGGACATAGTCTCCAGTTCCAGCACACAGGAATACTGCATCAATGCAGCGCAGATATGCCCGCCGTGCGTCAAGATTGGCGACGACCTAAGCTGCCCGCTGACGAACGAGCCCTGCATCCAGTGCAGTACGGAAGGGGAAACCGCCAAGGAATGCAGTACCGGGGAAACCTATCAATGCCACGAAAGATCCTGGATACTGAGCGACTCCATCTGCGAGCACATCACCGATTACGACGGAATGACCGCCAACGGGAACTGCATCGACCGGGAAAATGAAATCGTCCCCGACTGTGTGACCGGCGAACAATACAAGTGCGTTTCGAATTACTGGAAGCGCTTGGAAGTGTCGACCAACGTGAAGACGGGGCACCCTAGCGGCCCTGCAGTGACCCCGACCATCGTGAAAGTGAAAAATGCCGACGGGACAGCCACCTTCCAGGACGACGGGGTGCTCATTGACGACGCCTGCACCACCAACGGGCTGAAGGCGCTGCTCTCGAACGACACCCTGTACGCAACCTTCACGTACCCGGGATGCACGACGACCGGCGGCTTCATGGGAGTAATCACGTTCACCCTCAGCGACGAGTTCGTCAACGCAAAATACATCAAGTACGACAACAATAAGAACGTCCGCGAAATCCACGAAGTCGAGGAACTGAACGACTGCGGGAACAACGCCTCTTGCGGGACGCACGACGTATGCCGCGACGACCCCATCATCGGCACCGAATGCGACGCGAGCAAGCCCGAGGAAAATGTCATCAGCAAGGATGGTTGCGTCTACCAATGCTATGCGGGCAAGTACACGTACCTCCCGCCTCCGACATAAAAAGCAGTGAAACCGCCAGGGCCATCTATGTTAAATACGAGCGCCCGTGAGTTCCTTGGCCTTCGCCTCGATTTCGGCGATGGCCTTCTTGCGGCCTTCGGCGGAATCCTCGTTCGCGAGCACGATGTTCACGAATACGGAACCCGCGACCACGGCGTGCACGTGCTTGCACAATACCTTGGACTGTTCGCCGTTACGGATGCCGAAACCGCCCAATACCTTCGCACCGCCCTTGGCGACAGTGTCGATGAAGTCAAGCGTTGCTTGGTCAATGACGGTCTCGCTTCCGGTAGTGCCCGCGCGGAGTGCCGCGTAGATGTACTTGAAACCCTTGGACGCCATCGTCTCGAGACGTTCCTTCGTCATGGACGGGGCCGCCACGGGGATGTTCTCGAGGCCGTACTTCTTGCAGGCATCGGTAAGGCCCTCGTCGCAGTCAAACGGAAGGTCAGGAATGATGCAGGCGGACACGCCCGCATCCTTGCACATCTTGACGAAGTTCTCGACGCCCGGAGTGAAGGCGAGCGAGCCGTAGGTCATGATGTAGATGGGCGTTTCGGGATGGCGCTCGTGAATCTTCTTCACGACTTCGAGACCCTGCTTGGTGGAGTAACCCTTCTCGAGGGCAACGGTAGATGCCGTCTGGATGGCGGGACCGTCGGCGCTCGGGTCACTGAACGCAAGCTGGATTTCGAGGATGGAGGCACCGCCCTTCACGAGGGCGTCTGCGATGGCGATAGAAGTTTGTGCGTCCGGGAACCCGGCAATGAGATGGGACATTAGGTTCATAATAAATTCTCGCGGCTTTGCCGCAGTTGAAAGGTTTTAGTAGCTATGGGGTCGGGCCTTCGGCCCTTTGAGGTGTGAGGTATGAGGTTTGAACTTTTGCAATCGTGACTTTGCCTCAAAGCGGAGCGACCCCAGAGTGCGAAGCACGACCTCACTGCTCATAGCCTCATACTCTCCGCGTCGTGAATGTCTTCGTTGTTTTCGAGGCGCTTGAGTTCGGCCTTCAAGAAGTCCTTCCACTTTTCGGGGCGGAACACCGGGCTCGTGATGAAGATGTCCTTGTCGCCGCGGCCGCTCATGTTGATGACGAGCGCCTTGTCCTTCGGGAGTTCCTTCGCAATCTTCATGGCGGCAGCACCCGCGTGGGCGCTTTCGAGCGCGAAAAGGATGCCTTCGTTCCTTGCAAAGAACTTCACGGCATCCAAGGCTTCCTTGTCCAGGATGGCGGTGAATTCCACGCGGCCCGATTCGCCAAGAGCGGCGAGCTGCGGACCGATACCCATGTAGTCAAGACCTGCAGAAATCGAGCGCGTCGGCATGGACTGTCCGTCTTCGTCGATGAGGAAGCGGCTCTTGTAACCCTGCACAATGCCTTCGCGGCTTGCATTGCCCGTCATGCGGGAAGCGTTCTCGCCGACGTTCGGGCCGATACCACCGGCTTCGGCACCGATGAGGCGCACGTTCTTGTCTTCGATGAACGGGGTGAACACGCCGATGGAGTTGCTTCCGCCACCGACGCAGGCGACCACGGCCGCGATGTCGATGTTGCGCTGCGCAGCCTGGCGCTTGACTTCTTCACCAATGATGGACTGGAACGTACGCACGATATCCGGGAACGGGGCCGGGCCCAGGGCGGAACCAAGCACGTAGTGGGTGTTCTTGAAATTGGTGGCCCAGTCGCGCATGGCCTCGTTCACCGCGTCCTTGAGCGTGCGGCTGCCGCTCGTGACCGGCACGACCTTTGCGCCGTACATTTCCATGGTGGCCACGTTCGGCTGCTGGCGACGCACGTCGACTTCGCCCATATATACGACGCATTCGAGACCGAGCTTCGCGCATGCAGCAGCGGTGGCGAGCCCATGCTGGCCGGCACCCGTCTCCGCGATGATGCGGGTCTTGCCCATCTTCTTGGCCAAAAGGCACTGGCCGATGGCATTGTTGATCTTGTGGGCGCCCGTATTGGCAAGGCCTTCGAGCTTGATGTAGATCTGTGCACCGCCAAGAAGTTCGGTAGCCGTCGGGGCGAAGTACAGCGGAGTCTCGCGGCCAATGTAGTCGCGCTGGATGATGCGGAGCTCCTCGAGGAATTCCGGATCGTGGATGTACTTGTTAAAAGCAACCTCGAGATCGTCGAGCGGGCGACGGATGATTTCGGCAACGTACTTGCCGCCGAACTTGTCGAAGAAACCGTTGCTAGAGGCCGTGAGGGATGAGGTCGCGCTAAAGCGCTTTGAGCACGCTTCGCTTTGAGATATGGAGTTGTTTATTTTATTCTGCGTCATTTTTTGAAAGGAATGGTTAGTGGCTAGGGTTAAAGGTTCTCAGGGTAAAAAATTAAGGCTTTCGGGGAGTCCGAAAGCCTTTGACAAACACTTGATGAAATCGGCAAAACCGGACTCTATTTCGTAGAGCCCCACCACCAGCGGTTGAAACGGATTGCAGATTTCATCTTCATGGCGAATAATTTAGGAATGTCTTTTTCCAGTGGCAAGGGGTTGCCCGCAGAAAAACAAAAAAAGAAAGCTTCCGAGTTATTCGGAAGCCTTCGTTTAAACACTTGATGAAAAGGCAATACCTAAATCCCGTTTCGAGAACCTCATCGCAAGCTGCGCAAGCGTCGAAGCGGATTGCCATTTTCATCTTTATGGTAAACAATATAGACTCTAATTCATTGATAGTCAATAGCTTAACGTCATTTTTGTGTAATATTTTTTTATCTTTTGTGTAATTTTTGCTTAATTTTCGATTTTTTTGAACAATTCACGCACAAATCTGCGTTTAAAAACAATAAGCTCCGTTTTCATTTTCCTACTTTAATTTATATTTACAATCGCAAAATTTAGAGTTCGCTCTTATTCGGACAACTGGAAAACGACCAAAATTTCATCATCTAGGAATAAGGCCGATTACTCACACCGCGTGGTGTGAGTCGTTAGTGCCTATAGACGATTGGGTTACTTGGTCGTTACCTCAGCTGTTCTGGGCGCTTGCGATTCCACACTTTTTTTGTGCGGCGAAAGTACCTTGGATTTGGCGGGCTCCGCGATTGAAAAAATTCAACAAACGGAGACGACATGAAACACTATTCAAAACAAGCCACAAGTCTTTTAAAAGGACTTTTCATCTCTACATTCATAATTCTTATAGCATGCGGAAAAGATAGCGAAACTATCAGTGCCCCGCAAATAGATTATCAAGAAAGTAGTTCCAGTAAGCAAAAGAGCAGCTCTAGCGTTCAACGGACAAGCGTAAAAACAACATTTGAACTTGGTGTTTGCGAAAAGTCAAATATAAGTGAACAACTTTATGTTTCTGAAAAATCAGACTATTATACATGCTCATATGTAAATGGGGAATATACTTGGATGAGCATGAAAAAATCAAGTAGCTCCACAAAACCATCAAGTAGTTCCACTGCAGAATTTGAGTACTTGACCAAATCAAAAACGATGAAATTTACTTTGAAGTATTACAGACAAACAGTTTGTTCTTTGGAAGGGAAAGGTAAGAAAAACTGTAACTACGCCGATGGTAATCCAAATGTGTCATTTACAATAGACTTTATACAACCAGGCGGAAGCAAGACGACCTTCTCGACAAAAGAGTCCATTAACAAGAAATGGTTTGAATATGACGATTTAGGAGAATGGGAAGGGGAACTTTCGTTTACGACGGATGTCCCTGCTTTGACATCTACGATTAAGGTGTGCCCCAAGGTTGTTGATGTGGATGCTCTTTTGGATGATGATATTTCTTCGGGCTATTGCTACAGCAAATCCAATGTTGGACAACTTCCAAATAAGGAGGTGGTTGAGCAATCTGATACTCGCGCTGATAAATACGAACTCAAATGGGAATGGTATTTAGATTAAAAGAAAGGCGGGTTAAACCCCGCCTTTTTTAGATGGTTGTTGAAAGGACTACAAACAGCGCCCTCATTTTCTCATGGTTCTTGATTCCGGGAGCGTCTTCGACACCGCTGGAAACGTCAATGAGTTCAGGATGGAACTTGTCGCAAATCGTGCCCACATTTTCGGGCGTGATGCCGCCCGCAAGCCAGAGCGGAAGATCGCTCGTCTGTTCGCGCAGCAATGACTCAGGAATAGTTTTGCCTGTACCGCCGGGAATGCCCTCAACTTTTGCGTCTAGCAAGATGCGGGGTTCCCCGTTCTTACGGAGGTTGGCGACTTGTTCGAAGTCGGAGGCTTCGCCTACGCGGACGGCTGCATAGCAGGGAATATCCGGATAGAGATTGCTTCGCACTTCGTGCTCGCAATGACATGCTTGGTTTGATTGCGCAGGAGTTTGCTTTGACAGTACGGGGGTCGGGATTCCATGGAACTGGACAGCATCTAAAACGCCTTCTTGCGCGAGCTTGATGGCGGTCTTGCCTTCGGGCGCATTCGGGTCGGTAATGACACCGACGAGAAGCGGGGTGCTTTCGGGCGAGCGGGATGCACGCAGTTTTGCGGCGAAGTCCCTTACAAACTCTTCTGTCGTGAGCCTCTTCGTCTTGCTGAACACGAATCCGAGCATGTCCGCACCGAGTTCTGCGGCCAGCATGCCGTCTTCGACGCGCGTGATGCCACAGATTTTGACCAAAGGACGATTCTTGCCAAAGATTGCTTCGTCACTTTGTTCCTCGCAATGACAAGTGACGTTAGACGATGCGTGAATGTGTTTCAGCACTTTTCGTTCTGCGAACTTTTTCCAGAACTTTCCCTTCGCATTTTCGCACCCGCCTTCGAAGGCGCCGACAACATCCTTTGCGAGCGGAGGATTCTTGGCGACGGCCTCCCCCACGAGGATTCCCGTAAACCCGAGACTCCTGGCATAGTCAGCGTCGGCAGCACTGTGGATACCCGACTCGAAAACAGCCTTTGCCGGGAGATCGTTGCGCACAGACGCCGGGACCAGCGGATCCGTGTGGAACGTGGCCAAATCGCGCGAGTTGACCCCGGCGACAATCGTCTTCGCCGCAGCATCGCCTAGCGCCTCGGTCACAAGTTTCAATTTACGCAAGTCATCCGTCTCGCGGACTTCCACGAAGGCCTGCATGTCAAAGCTCTGTACCCGCTTTGCCATTTTCACCAGTTGCTCATCGTCAAGAATTCGCGCAATCAAGAGGACCGCATCGGCACCGCAACGGTAAGCAATGTCGATTTCGTCTTCGTAGAGCAAGAAATCCTTGCGGAGGACGGCGCAGGCGTGCAATCCCTGTTCAGCCCGACGGTGCATCAGGTCAGCAACTGCAATCAAGTCACGGAGCGAACCCTTGAAAAAGTTCTGCTCGGTCAGCACCGAAATGGCCTGGGCATGAGCCTCGGCGTACGTCGTCGCAAGCCCCACCGGATCCAGGTCCGGAGCGATATCGCCCTTCGAAGGCGACGCCCGCTTGACTTCCAGGATGGCTCCCGGAGTGCCCAGGAATTCCACATGCCCACGGCGGCGCGTGGCCGGAATTTCGATACCGAAGTTCAGCCCGAGCCGTTCGATGTCGGCCTTGCGCATGCGCACAATCTTTGCAAGAATATCTTCACTCATTTTGTTCTCGTCTGTAGGCGTGTTGCGTCGTACGGTTTACGAGTTGGTCGCGACCTTGACTTCTTCGATCTTCTTGAGGACCGAGCCGTCTTCCATCGCCTTGATGGCCTTGTCGAAGCCTTCCTTGAGGCTGGCGGCCTTCTTGCTGATGTAGAGGGCGGCACCAGCGTTCAGGGCGCAAGCGTACTTGATGCCCGGGCGGCCCTTGCCGTTCAGCACGTCGAGAGCGAGGTTGAAGTTGTCAACACCCGTACCACCGGCGAGGTCTTCGGGGTCCACGGAGGGCACGCCGAAGTCCTTCGGGTCAATACGGTATTCGCGATACTCGCCATCTTCGAGAATTTCAGCAATCGTCGTCGGGACGCACGGAGAGATTTCGTCGTAACCGTCATCGGAAATGGCGACCATCACGCGCTTTGCGCCGAGGGACTTTGCCGCCTTGGTAAACGGTTCGAGAATCGCCTTGCTGTAAACGCCGAGCATCAGGTACTTGGCTTCGGCCGGGTTCGTGAGAGGTCCGAGCAAGTTCATGATGGTTTTGACACCGAGTGCTCCACGAACCGGGCCGGCGAAGCGCATGGCACTGTGGTAAACCGGAGCCATGAGGAACACGAAGTGCGTCTTGTCGATGACGCTCGCGGCCTTGTCCGGAGTCATGTCCAGCTTGAAGCCGGCTGCGGTATAGAAGTCGGCAGCGCCGGACTTGCTGGAAACAGCGCGGTTGCCGTGCTTCGCGATCTTCGCGCCACAGCTGGCGGCAATCAGGCCGGAGAGAGAACTCACGTTGAAGCTTCCCTTGCCGTCGCCACCGGTACCCACGATGTCGGTGAGTTCGTCACCGCTGTACGGGAACTTGCGCTTCTTGCTGCTCAAAACCTTGGCGCAGCCTGCAATTTCTTCGGCCACGGGGCCCTTGCTGGAAAGTGCGGTCAGGATGGCTGCCATCTGGCGTTCGTCCATGATACCGTCGGTCAGGTCTTCCATGAACATTTCGGCGGTTTCGCGGCTCAGGTCCTGGCCTGCGGTAAGCGTGTTCAAGATGCCGCGCACGTCGAGCGGTTCGCGACGGTAGTTGAGGAAAGCCTTGAAGAATTCATCGGCACGGCCGCTGGCGATAGATTCCGGATGGAACTGCACGCCTTCAATCGGCATGGTCTTGTGACGGATTCCCATGATGTCGCCGTCGGTAGCGCGGGCGGTCACTTCAAAGTCAGAAGAGAGCGTCGATTCGTCGATGACGAGGCTGTGGTAACGCGTGAAGATATTCTTCTTGCCGATGGTGCGGAAGAGACCCTTGCCGTCGAGGTCGATTTCTTCGGCGATGCCGTGCTTGATGAACTTGGCCTGCACGATCTTGGCACCGAAGGCATAACCGATGGCCTGGTGACCGAGGCAAACGCCCAATATCGGGAGCTTGCCGGCGAAGTGCTTGATGGCTTCGACAGAGATGCCTGCGTCTTCGGGGCGGCCCGGGCCCGGGCTCACGATGAGGCGGCTCGGGTTCAGCTTTTCGATGTCGGCGACGGTGCATTCGCGGCTACGGAGCACGCGGATTTCTTCAGTGGTAATCTTGGCCAACGCCTGATAAACGTTGTAAGTAAAAGAGTCGTAGTTGTCGATGATGATAATCATAATTAAACTCAGTGGTTAGTAAATAGTGGTTAGGAGGTATGAGGTCGCTTCGCTTTGAGGTATGAGGTCGTTCATGTCTTCGACATTCACTTTGAGTTTTTTATAGTCGCAGCTTCGCTGCCAAAATATTACTCATTACTCACAGCTCATTGCTCATTGCTATTCGTCTAATTCTCCCCCTCCAGTACAGCCCTGATTGCTCCGAGCTTTTCGTTCGTTTCTTCGAATTCGCGGTCGGCGTTCGAGGCCGCGACAATGCCGCCACCGGCCTGCAGGCTGATGGTCTTGCCCTGCTTGAGGCAGCAACGGATGGCGATACAGAAATCGAGGTCGCCGTCGGATTCCATGTAACCCACGGCACCGGCGTAGAAGCGGCGCTTGACCTTTTCGAGACCGGAGAGGATTTCGATGGCGCTGATTTTGGGCGCACCGCTCACAGTACCTGCCGGGAAACTGGAACGCAGCACTTCAATAGCCTTCTTGTTCTTGGAAACTTTACCTTGTACGTCAGAGACCAGGTGAATCACGTGGCTGAACTTTTCGCATTCCATGTACTTGGTCGTTTCGACCGTACCGGCATCGCAAACGCGGCCGAGGTCGTTGCGGGCGAGGTCTACGAGCATCAAGTGTTC
>Ga0310690_10001200_pt1 | contig 47479 bp, 44 predicted proteins | sample AusTroGonzalo_MG_2_FD_207661 | JGI IMG/M metagenome (GOLD analysis project Ga0310690, IMG submission 207661) | Bovine rumen microbial communities from tropical cattle in Woodstock, Queensland, Australia - Gonzalo_04 (v2) (version 2) | ecosystem: Host-associated > Mammals > Digestive system >... | reverse complement strand
GTTACTATGATATAGCGATTGAAGGGCAACCGAAAGAGCAGATTTATTATCATCGTTCCATACAAGATATTTTTAACCTTTGTTTTAGAGCTGGATTTGTCATTGATGGATTTTATGAAGAATGTTTCAAAACCAACAAAGAAATTCCTATGGTAATGATAGTAAGGCTTAAGAAGGTAAAACGTGATAGCTTAAAATAAATTCAAGTTTGTCGGGTAAATAGCAAACCCAGCCGAGCCAGTCAACGATAAAATGAACGCCGCTTCGCGCCGTCGTTGACAGCCCCGCCCGTCTTTGCTGGTAGGCAATCAAGGGGCGACAGCAAGGAGTACTGCCGCCCCGCACTATTATTCAGAGAGGGGGAATTTCCATGACCGAAGATGAAGCCTACAAGGTGCATATCCAGTACACATTCAATGCCTTTTGCAAGGTAGTCATTCGTCACGCAGCCATAGATAAAATCTTGAAGCTGCGCCGGAGGTGGGAACGGGAAGTTTCCCTTGATTATCTGATGAGTGAAAAGTTTGTCCAGCTTGCCGAGCCGGAGTAGCTTGAAGAATATCTTTTTACCGCCTGCGGCCAGACCGCCGTTCTGTATCATGCGGAGCTTGCCGCCGCCCTTGCCCTTTTGCCGGAGCAGACGCAGGAAGAAATTTTTCGTTACTATTTCCTGCGCCAGCCGCAGCGAGTGATCGGCGTACATATTGGCCGGACACGCAGCACAGCGGGGCGGCATATCCGGCTTGCCTTGCAGCGGTTAAGGCGGCTCATGGAGGGAAATGACTATGAGTAAACTTCTCCCCTATGAAACAATCGTCAAAGCCCATGAGGGCGACCCGGACGCAATCGACACCATTCTTTCCCACTATGCCGGATATATCCGCTACTGTTCCAAAGTACACGGGAAAGTCAACGCCGAAGTTGAGGAACATATAAAGCAACAGCTCATTGCCGCCCTGTTCAAATTTCGCTTTGACCGATAAACAAAGAACAAACACTGGCTGTCATTAGCGGTTTCACTCCAGCCAGTTTACAATTCATCTATTCCTAAAGGAAGCAGGTCATAGTATAATAGAACCAACGACAAATATACTTTTAGGGGAGATATAGCAATATGAAAAGTAATAAATACTTAACTATTGGCTTATTAACAGGATTTATTGTCGGTGGTTGCATAGGTGTGTTGGCATGGGCGTTTTTGCAAAATCTTTTTGCTATTTCTATTTGTGCAGGTATCGGAATGTTGATTGGAATTGTTATAGGTACATTGATTGATTATGAAAAAAATAATCATCAAGAGAAATAGAAAAAATGCACAATGCCTTAAAGGGAAAACAGGAATTTATTGTGCTATCCATCATCGGGCCAACCTGACCTGAACTTTCAAAACTGAATATCCACCGCCCATCGGCGGCCAGCGAAAGCAGTAAGTCTGAAAAAGATTTGCTGCTTTTTTCTTTATCCGTTTGGCAAAATCGCAAAGTCATCCGTAGTAGGTAGGTGAAGCCGGAAACAAAAAATTTTCTGCGGCGGTAGCCAAATCTGCATTTTCTGTATTTCTAAGGCAAAGGAAAATTTGAGAAAATTCCCGGCAAGCGGGTAGCTGGCGGCCTTTGAAATGTATCTTTAGCGGAAAGAAAGAACTGCGGGTAAAAATCGCCCCACGCCGTAAGATTTTTGCAGAAATCCGGCCAAAACAGGCGGCAGCTATACGAGTAGTAAGTGCAAGGGGAAATCTACGGCTTACTTAGAGCAAGTTTCTACCACGGTGCCAAAATCCGCAATTCTGCGGTTTTGCCCCTCGCGGGAAACTTGTTGGGGAGTGCCTTCCCCAAACCCTGCTATGCGGCTTACGCCGCAAAAATATTTCTGTCCGGCAGACAGGAAATGCCCCGAAAATAGCTAACAGACCAGCCCATTTTTTGTGATAAGTGAAAGGAGGTTTACAGCCCATGCCGAAGCGATACAACACCCCCCACCGCAGCCATGTTGTGAAAACCCGGCTGACCGATGAAGAATACGCCGACTTCACAGAACGGCTTGCGCCCTATGGTATCAGTCAGTCCGAATTTCTCCGGCAGGCCATCCGGCGCACTACCATACGCCCCGTACTCCATGTGTCGTCAGTCAATGACGAGCTGCTCTCCGCTGTCGGGAAGCTCACAGCCGAGTACGGCAGGATTGGCGGCAATCTCAACCAGATTGCCCGCACCCTCAACGAGTGGCATAGCCCCTACCCGGCTATGGCAAAGGAATTGCGGGAAGCGGCCGCCGACCTTGCCGCCCTCAAGTATGAAGTCCTAAAGAAAGTAGGTGACGCCGTTGGCAACACTCAAGCATTTAGGCTCTAAGAACGCCGACTACGGAGCCGCCGAACAATACCTGCTCTTTGAGCATGACGAATTTACTATGAAGCCCGTCCTTGATGAAAACGGCAGGCTTATCCCCCGTGAGGATTATCGCTTGTCCACGCTGAACTGCGGCGGCGAGGATTTTGCCGTTGCGTGTATGCGCTCCAATCTCCGCTATGAGAAAAATCAGCGGCGGGAGGATGTGAAAAGCCACCACTATATCATCAGCTTTGACCCACGGGACGGGCCGGACAACGGCCTGACCGTAGACCGGGCGCAGGCGTTGGGGGAGCAATTCTGTAAAGAGCATTTCCCCGGCCATCAGGCCCTTGTCTGCACCCACCCGGACGGGCATAACCACAGCGGCAACATCCATGTGCATATCGTCATTAACAGCCTGCGGATAGAGGAAGTGCCGTTCCTGCCCTACATGGACAGGCCAGCGGACACGAAAGCCGGGTGCAAGCACCGCTGCACCGACGCAGCCCTACGCTACTTCAAGTCCGAGGTCATGGAGATGTGCCACCGGGAAGGACTTTACCAAATCGACCTCTTGAACGGCAGCAAGAACCGTGTCACAGACCGGGAATATTGGGCGCAGAAAAAGGGACAGGCCGCACTGGACAAGCAGAACGCCCCCATGATTGCAGGCGGTATCACGCCCCGGCAGACCAAGTTTGAAACGAACAAGGAGAAGCTGCGGCAGACCCTACGGAAAGCCCTTGCCACCGCTGCCAGCTTTGACGAGTTTTCCTCTCTGCTGTTGCGGGAGGGTGTGACCGTCAAGGAGAGCCGGGGGCGGCTGTCCTACCTCACGCCAGACAGGACGAAGCCTATCACCGCCCGGAAGCTGGGCGGCGACTTTGACCGCACCGCCGTCCTTGCCGTTTTGGAGCAGAACGCCCAGAGGGGCGTAACGGTTCGCTACACCCCGCAGCACCAAGCCGCCAGAGCCGCCGAACAGACCGCAGCCATACCCGAATACCTACACGCCGGGAAAGGCCGCTTACAGGGCGAAAAGACAGGGAAAATCGACCCCAGACAGGACAGTGTGCAGCGGCTTGTGGACATTGAGCAGAAGATGGCCGAGGGCAAGGGCAAAGGCTATGAACGATGGGCGAAGATACACAATCTGAAACAGGCCGCCAAGACCCTGACCATCTACCAACAGTACGGCTTTTCTTCCCCGGAACAGCTTGAAGCCGCCGTTGCTACCGCCTATCAGGAAATGCGCCAGACCAGCGGCGAACTGAAAGCACTGGAAACGAAGCTGCAAGGGAAAAGGGAGTTGCGGCAACAGGTACTTGCCTATGCCAAGACCAAGCCCATCCGCGAGGGGCTGAAAGCGCAGAAATCCGAGAAAGCCCGCGCCGCATACCGCCAGGCAAACGAGAGCGATTTTATCATAGCCGAAGCCGCCGCCCGGTATTTCAAGGCACAGGGGCTTACCAAGCTGCCCGGCCGAAAAGCGTTGCAGGCCGAGATCGAGCAGCTTATCTCCGAGAAAGACGGCCTGTACAACACCTATCACGAACAGAAGCAGCGGTTCAGGGAGTTGCAGACCGTCAAGCGGAACATCGACCAGATTTTGCGCCGGGAAGAGCCGCACCGCAGAAAGGAGCAGAGCCATGAACGATAAGCCGTCCCGCATGGACTACCGCCAGCACCAGGCAGCCCGCCGCCTTGTGCATGAGTGCTGTAACTACGACGAGGGGAACTGCCTGCTGTTAGACGACGGGGAGCCTTGCGTGTGCGTCCAGAGCATTTCCTATTCCCTCATGTGCCGCTGGTTCCGTGTGGCTGTCCTGCCCCTTGACGGGGAGCTGGCCGCAGCCCTCTTGTACCGGGGGAGCCGGAAACGCTGCGCGGTCTGCGGGGCGGCCTTTGTCCCCAAATCCAACCGGGGGAAATACTGCCCCGGCTGCGCCGGGTGCATGAAGAAACGCAAAGCCGCCGAGAGAAAGCGGAAACAAAGGCAGAAATGTCACGCTTTAGAGCCTTTCAAACCCGCATAAATCAAGGCTTTTTTCGTGGGTGTCAAAGGGTATGCGATACATTTATCCTTTCCCCCCGGAAATGCCGTCCTAATGCGTGACAAAGCCCAAAAACGACACAACACAGAGGGAGGTGATACTATCGCTGATTATATCAGGGCAGACACCACGCTGCCCGCCTATCTTCCATACCCCCGTTTCCTGCTGAAAATGGAGATTTCACAGACCGCCAAGCTGCTGTATGCGCTTTTATTAGACCGCTCCACCCTGTCACAGAAGAACGGCTGGCAGGACGGCGAGGGCAGGATATTCATTGTCTACCCCGTTGCGGAGATAGCGGAAATGCTGGACAAGGGTTGTACCGCCATCAAGGGAGCCTTGAAAGAACTGGACGCAGCCGGGCTTTTAGAACGGGAACGGCGGGGCTTCTCCGCACCCAATCGGCTTTATGTGAAAGTGCCGCCTGTCCCAGTGGTACGGTTTTCCGACCAACTGATGGCCGGAAAAGCGACCCTCATACAGTCGGAAAAGCGACCTTATGACGGTCGGAAAACCGACCCTATGATGGTCGGAAAACCGACCCCTAACAAAACTAATATAAACAACTTAATAGAGAACCAAACAATGAGAGCGAGTGGGGAGCCGCCCACAGCTTATGGCCGATATGAGAATATTTTTCTGTCAAAGGACGAATATGACGAGTTACAGGCAGAATACCCGGACAGGCTGGAACGGCTGATTGAGGAAATGAGCCATTACCTTGCCGCCAGCGGGAAAGCCTACCAGAATTATGCCGCCGCCTTGCACAGATGGGCGGCCAATGACAAAAAGGGAGCCGTAAAACAGGGCATCCCCGACTATACCTGTATGGAGGGAGAAAGCTTATGACAAGTGAAATCAAAGATATTTTGGAGAACATGACAACCGCCGCCCCGGAGATGGAGGACTATATCGGCGAGGACGGACTGCTTTACTGCGGAAAGTGCCATACGCCGAAAGAAGCCTACTTCCCGGAGGGTAAGGAGCTGTTTGGCCGTGACCGCCACCCGGCAGAGTGCGACTGCCAGAGAGCCGCCCGTGAGCAGCGGCAGGCCGCCGAGGAACACCGCCGCCATGTGGAAGCCGTGGAAAATCTGAAACAGAGGGCTTTTGCCGACTCAGCCATGCAGCAATGGACATTCGAGAACGACAACGGCAGAAACCCGCAGACCGGGATTGCCCGGCGGTATGCGGAGCATTGGGAAGAAATGCAGGCCGAAAACATCGGCTGCCTGTTCTGGGGGAACGTCGGCAACGGGAAAAGCTACCTTGCGGGCTGTATCGCAAACGCCCTCATGGAGAAAGAAGTCCCCGTATATATGACGAACTTCGCCGTTATCCTGGGCGACCTCTCTCCCGGCTTTACAGGCCGGAATGAGTATATTTCCCGCCTTTGCCGCTATCCGCTGCTTATCATTGACGACTTCGGCATGGAGCGTGGCACCGACTATGGACTGGAACAGGTATTCCATGTGATTGATACCCGATACCGCAGCAACAAGCCGCTGATCGCCACCACCAACCGCCCGCTGGACGAGTTGAAAAAGCCGACAGACACGGCCCATTCCCGGATTTATGACCGACTGCTGTCCATGTGCGTCCCGATACGCTTTACTGGCGTCAACTTCCGGCAGGAAACCGCAAAGCGGAAAATGGAAACCATGAAGAAACTGCTGGCTGAATGAAAGGAGTATTGCCTATGGAGAATATCAAGCAGCACGACCACCGTACCACCCGCCGCCCCGACTGCGTGACGGAAATCCGCATGGGGAATACCGTTCTTGTCGTGTCCGGCTTTTTCAAGAAAGACACCACCAGCACCGCCGCCGACAAGATGGCGAGGGTACTGGAAGCGGAAGCCGCTGCTACACAAAAAAAGGCGATTTGACAAGCTGTAAAGAAGCAGATTTATCACTTTTACCGCTGTACAGCCGCCCCTGTTCCGTGGTACAATGAAACCACGGAATAGTGGGGCTGGCTGTCGGAAACGGAGGATTTTATGTTAAGACAAGCCACCCAAAACCTCATTACCGCCCTTTATCCGAGATTGTCCCATGAGGACGAATTGCAAGGCGAGAGCAATTCCATTTCCAACCAGAAACGGATTTTGGAAGCCTACGCCAAGCAGAACGGCTTTACCAATCTGCGCTGGTACACCGACGACGGCTACTCAGGTGCGAACTTCCAGCGGCCCGGATTTCAAGCCATGCTTGCAGACATTGAAGCCGGGAAAGTCGGCACCGTCATAGTCAAGGACATGAGCAGGCTGGGGCGTAATTACTTGCAGGTGGGATTTTACACGGAAATGCTGTTCCCTCAAAAGGGCGTGCGTTTTATCGCTGTCAATGACAACGTGGACAGCGCAAACGGCGGCATGGACAATGATTTTACCCCTCTGCGGAACTTATTTAACGAATGGCTGGTGAGAGATACGAGCAAGAAAATCAAGGCAGTAAAGAAAGCAAAAGGCATGAGCGGCAAGCCTGTAACCAGCAAGCCAGTCTATGGCTATCTCATGGACAAGGACGAGAACTATATCGTTGACGAGGAAGCCGCCCCGGTTGTCCGGCAGATTTACCAGCTTTGCCTTGCGGGAAATGGCCCGACCAAGATTGCCCGTATGCTGACGGAGCAGCAAATCCCCACGCCGGGGACGCTGGAATACCGCAGGACGGGCAGCACCCGACGCTACCACCCCGGCTATGAGTGCAAGTGGGCGACAAACACCGTCGTCCATCTGCTGGAAAACCGGGAGTACACTGGCTGTCTGGTAAACTTCAAGACGGAGAAGCCCTCTTACAAGGTCAAGCACAGCGTTGAGAACCCCATCGAGAAGCAGGCTATCTTCCCAAATCACCATGAGCCGATTATCGACACGGAAACATGGGAGCGTGTGCAGGAGTTACGCAAGCAGCGAAAACGCCCGAACCGCTATGATGAAGTGGGGCTGTTCTCTGGTATGCTGTTCTGCGCCGACTGCGGCCATGTGCTGTATCAGCAGCGGTATCAGAACAAGAACCGCAAGCAGGACTGTTATATCTGCGGCAGCTACAAGAAGCGTACCCGTGACTGTACGGCACACTTTATCCGCACCGACCTTTTGACGGCGGGCGTGCTTTCCAATCTCCGGCAAGTGACGGAATACGCCGCCAGGCATGAGAGCCGCTTTGTAAAGCTGCTCATCCAGCAGAACGAAATCGGCGGCAAGAGAAAGACCGCCGCAGCCACGAAGCAGCTTGAACAGGCCCAGACACGCATTGCCGAAGTGAACCGCATTATCAAGCGGCTGTATGAGGACAATGTAAGCGGCAAAATCAGCGACGAGCGTTTCATGGAGCTGTCGGCGGACTATGAGCAGGAGCAGCGGGAACTGAAAGACCGGGCTGCCGCTTTGCAGGAGGAACTTTCCAAGTCGCAGGCCGCCACCGTCAACGCCGAGAAATTCATGGGGATTGTGAGAAAGCACCTTGCTTTTGAAGAATTGACCCCCACCCTCTTGCGGGAAATGATTGAGAAAATCGTCGTGCATGAGTGCAGCTATGACGAGAACGGCACCCGCAGGCAGGACATTGAGATTTATTACAGCTTTGTCGGCAAGATAGACTTGCCGGAAGCCTAACGCCTGACCTATCCGACACAGCCCTAAGTGCCGGATAGGAACGGCAAAATTTTTTACACTTCTATTACTTCTTTATCGCACATTAGCAAACCAAGCAGGTTCATCTGTGGCGGCTGATAGGTTCCGTTTATATTTCCAAAAAGATTAACCGGCATGCTCTTGTCTCCCTTCTATAAGTTATCCTTCCGAATCACCGGCAGAAGCCTCCATACCTGCTTCCTGCGCACCTGTTTCAGGTATTTCGGGAAGTTCCCCCGTAGCCTCAGCATTTTCTGCAGCAGCTTCGGGATCATATTCGCCGCCTTCTTCATCCCAGAGAGAATCATAATCTTTCGCCTTATGATTCTTCATCTGCTTCATCATGGCCTGCGCCTGTTTTGCAGCAGCGTATAGTTTATCGTTTGCTTCCTGAAGCTTTTTCTCATCAGAATACGGAACATTATCGCCTCTGGACATCCTCATGGCTGTTGTCATGATCTTACCCATCGTAGCCGCATATCCGGTTTCGGGATCGGATTGCTGTCTTGCGACCTCTGCGTTCCATGCTGCGGTATACTGCTCCATCAGCCCATCAAGGACTTCCTGGTTTTTCTTAAATTCTTCGTCCGATGCTTCCACAGAAAGCTGTAAAGTCGCTGCTTCTTCCTCGAATTTCTTATCTCCTGTCAGTTCAAACTTCTTTTGAGCCTCATCCCTCTGCTTTGCAAGGCTTCTGGTCTGGTCAACAAGCTCCTGACGGTATGATCTGTATTTCGGAATGACTTCACCTAATTTCATAATCGTCACCCCCTGAAATCGACATGACCGCCGATCATACGCTCGGAGGCTGTCATAACTCTGTTTGCTGCGCTGTCATAGGAATAGTTTTGTACCTTTGAAAGCAGTTCATCTGCGGAATCAGCTTCAATAGTCACATATTCTTTTCCGTGGACTTCCACAACCTTATCATGTATCTTCTTTTCTATCTCAGGCGGGATCTCGTCATTATCGGAATCTGCTTTTTCTGCTCTCTTTTCCCTTAATTTCTCTAACCGCTCCTGGCGTTCCTTCTTCTCAGCCTTCTTATGGTCTCTTACTTTCTGCTCTTTCTTTTCAGCCGCTTTCTTTTCTATACGCTTTTTCTGCAGATTCTGGGATTTTTCTACCGTAGCGAAGAAGCTTTCCTTGCCATTGGAATCTACTGACATTCCAAAGTTCTTTACACTTGCTCCGCTGCTTGTCAGGCTATTCTTTGCCTCAGCCATCTTTGTCTGAGACATAGCGATGATGCCTTCATATTTCTTACGGAAGGACTCGTCGGTAGCCATACGCTCGAGCTTCTCTTCATCTATAAGAACCACCATCTTATTGGCATTACCATAAGACGCAGCATTCGCCTGTACCTGCGCCTTCATATCTTTACTCACAGCAATGAATTCCATATTGTGATACTTGGATTTCAGCTTATCATAGTAATCTTTGGCTTTATCACTAAGCTGTACATCGCCTATCGTATTTCCATATTCGGTTTTCCTCGGGACCAGGGAACTGGTTGTGTCAATTGGAGACCATCCCTTTGTTTCAATCTTGGATGATTGGGTCTCCTTTGCAGAACCAGCGGGAGCAGCCTTTGAAGAAGACGATTCGCTTATGCGCTCCGACCCTTTATTGATCTGATTTACCTGCTGATAAGCAGAAATACCACTAATACTTGCCATATATCTCTACCTCCCTGTAGATAACATCGAACTCCGTTTCAATGCATTTGAAGACAGTTATAGATATCTTCTATCTATATATCGGAAAAAACATTTATAAATTAACCCCAATAACAGAAAAATTTCAGGATGCCCTAAAAACTGACTTTCATTGTTCCTTATAGCCAATTGTAGCGCATACTTTTCCATCAAAGATAAGAAAAGCCACCTTTTTCCCTTCATGTATCAATTCAGACACGCATTCTCTTTCATTCTGATCAAGATTATCTGGTATGTGCCCTGCAATTATTCTATATTTTTCATATAATTCGTTCCCGGTTCGATAGTATTCATTAAACCAATCTTCTATTCGTTTCAGAGGAAGTTCCTTTTCAGACATCCGCGAAAAAATATCCCATATCACCATATCAGCCTCACCGTATTTTATATAATCAGCCTCATTAGTTACAATCAACGGTCTATGTATCCTACGACACACAGTCCGTCATTGTATATTGAATGGTAGTACAATACAACCATTTCCAATATCTATGAAACTTGTCAGAACCACTCACTTCATACTCTGAAATCTGTCTTCTCGGTCAGAACCTTTGATGCCGTACTTCCTGCAGGTCCAGCTCCGATAACAATAACATCAAACATTTTCCCAATCGCCCCTAAATTCTACTATTTCATCCAATGGCTTCCTTGGCCTTGCCTCTGGTGATTCCGCCGGGATACCAACTGCAATGGCACAAACCAGTTGGCCATTTACCTTTAATTCTTCCATAAGTTCCTGATAAGCGAAACAAGTATTTCCAATCCATAATGTTCCATAGCCAAGTTCTGTAGCCTTCAATATCAAGTTTTCTACTGCCGCACCAATAGATAATGTTGAATTGATCTCTTTGAATCTCTGATCTGCTTCCAGCGCCTCAAATGGAGAAAAGCCATCGGGATCGATGACACATACCGTAATAGGTGCTTCCCGCATAATTCGTAATGTGTTTTTTGCGTCTTCGATTCCAGATGCAGATTCGGGAAGTTTTGGGTACTTAACCTCGCGTTCTATCCCTCTTTCCATGATATTCAGTAACGCTTCCTTATCATTGCCTGAATAGATGATAAACTTCCACGGTTGCCTGTTTTTTGCTGATGGTGCAACCTTTGCCGCCTCTATCATTTTCAGAATATCACCTTGCGGTATTCTATCCTGCCTATACATTCGTACACTTCGTCTTTTATATATCATTTTCCTAAATCCTTCTGGTTTTTGTGTCAAACCGTTTTCAGCCGGTTCAACAATTCTGCTACAACCCCCGGATCATCTATTAAGGAAATGCCAAAACATTTCTTCCCAGCATCCTTAATGGAAGCCCCTATATGATACGCCGTCTTCCCGTCCAAAATTATAAACCTGTCGTGGAATACCTGCGTCTTCTTCACCGTCAATGTCGGATATTGTGCATTGAAATTCGCCGCATCCCTGTTCGTAAGCTGTGCGCTCGCATATGTATAAATCTTCACATCAACACCGGCATTCTTCTTTGCCAGGATGTTCAGCGTATCCACATCGACATATCCATCAATCAGGATTATCTCCTTCTGCGCTTTCTGGATGATGGATGTAATCAGACTGAACGCATCATAAATCTGACCATCGAAAAAAATCTTCTGCTCCGATTCTGCGTGATCCTCAATGTACTGAAACACCTTGTCAAACTTCTCATCCGTGCTTTTCTGATATTCCAGCTGTTTCAGTTCTATATCACTAACCTTCTCGAAGAGAAGTGCATTGTTGGCAATAAAACGACGCATCTCAACAAAAGTGCGCATGATATTTATGCTCACTTGAACAGCAACCTTGCTATGCAGAACACTTGCAAGCATGCTTATTCCCTGCTCCGTATAGGCATAAGGATAATATCTGCGGCCACCGCGACCGCCTTGCTCTTCGTTTGAGGTTCCAGATTGGAACCTCAAACCATCAAATTCCTCTTTCGTAAGCTTAAAACGAAAATCCTCCGGAAACCGGTCAGCGTTACGCGTTGCTGCTTTGTTGAGATTCTTTGTCTCAACCTGATAAAGCATTGCTAAATCACTGTCTATCATGACCTGTTTTCCACGAATAACATAAACAAGGCTCCCAATATCCTTTATCTCGGTAATAACAGGTACTATTTCATTAGTCGTTTGTTCTTGTTTGGTATTTCCCATTTGCACCTCCATCTTTGAGGTTCCAATTTGGAACCTCAAAACTATTCATCCCTCCGTACATAGTGCAGCTCAATGTCATAGCCCAAAGCTTCAAGCATCTTAACATATGTGTTATTCACAACACCTTCGTCTCTCCGGATCAATTTATTTACATATGAAGCCGGTGTTTCAACCTTCCTTGCAATATCAGCCTGTGTCATGTGTTCTTCCACACACTTAACCTTGATATCCAATTCAATATTATTTTTAACCATTTTCTGAATCCTTGTTCTATAAACAATTATGCGATTTGTATAAGTGATTATAGCACCTCCGTCAGTTTCTGCATAGTACGAACCGCATAGTACGAACAGCCAAAGAAACGCATAAAAATAACGGATAACCACGCCGAAACGCAGCTATCCGCTTATATTTAATCATCCACACCCATGCTTGGGCGTTTAGTAGGCGCACTTACCTCGGGAGGCTTTTTTTCGCGCTCTGCGACCTCAACCTTCTTCTCTGCAAGGAGCTTTTTCATGGAAACACGCTTGCGTACCTTCTTGTGCTCCGATATCCGCATCTCCTTCTGAGGCGCAGGCTCCTTCTTTTCCTCGGGATCCTGGGGCAGATTATTCAGCACGTTGTCTATCATGTTGTAATTCTGCTCTTCCCTCTCCTCCACCTTGGCAAGCGGCTTGTATTCCGTCAGCTTGTCGATCAGCTCCTTGGCTTTCCGCACATCTTCGGATGTATCCGGTTCACCCTGCCACTCATCAATAATCCCCTGCAGGAACTCTGTGATATGACCGGTATCCCCGCTTTCAATGCTCTCTGCGATCTGTCTGACATTCTCTTCCCGATCGTCTACCATATCGTTATAATCATAGAGATCGAAATCCCTCGCGAATTCATCTATCTGATGCGCCAGTTCTACGGATGTCAGGTCTGCCACCGGCTTCACCGCATCAAGATCTTCCTCCGACTTCTGGACCGACGGTCCTAAAGTAGCCTGCTCCTGCTGCTCATCCGGGAATCGTCCGATCACTTCCACATCGGGATATGCCTCCTTCATACCATGCAGCGCCTCGATCACTTCCTCATTCTGACTCATCTCCGGCAGATACATCAGGCTATCAAGGTCAAGACGCTTGCCCGACAGGAAGTCGCACTGCATATCCTCATAAGCAGGCGTACCCACCGTATGGATATTGATTCCTACCGCTGGGATGCCGCTTAAATTGCTCTTTTCACAGAGTTCCTCATATACCTTCAGAGCATCTTCCAATCTCGGAATGCCCTCATGCAGTTCGCCGAAACTGTGAAACTCACTGCTTTCTGCCACGGTAAAGGTAACAACCTGCTTCGGCTTCTCAGGAAACGCAATGATCTTGCTCTGTTCTATCTGTGTCGCTTTATCGGTCAGATACTTCTCCACACCTGGCAGATACTCTGCAAGTGTTCCTGTCTGATCAACGCTGATAGGATTGATATCAAGCTCCACCTTACCAAAGAGCATCCGCTCATCATGCAGGACATTAAAGAAATCATCCTCCCGCTCCTTGCCGGAGTATGACACCACCACATCAAGATCCGAATCCGGATTCTCCAGTCCACGACACCGACTCCCTGATACGATCACATCCTCGATGGTCACATCCAGACCGTAATCCTCTGCGATCTGCAAGACACGCTCTCTGACTGCATCCTCGATGGTTGCAGGACTCATACCGTCAAGTGCCTTGGTATCAAACTTTTCTTCCGTCTTTGCCCGAAACTCTGCCACGATCTCCTGCGCTGACTTTACCGCCTGTATCTCCTCCTGTCCGACGGCATCCACCTTTTCCATCAGATCATCATAATCAACCGCCTCAGCCACATCTTTCTGACGGATATTTCCCTGAAGCGCTGTGTGGGTATAGGTATCACGTTCCGCATCATATACTGGCTGTTTCAGCTCGTCAGTTATCTGCTTCAAAACCTCACCGATACTGATATCGGGGTTATCCAGCACACCACCGTCCAAAAGATGATACCCTTCGTCATATATCGAGTAATCAAAACCCTCGTCCGTGCGCTGTATACTGATATAACGGTCTCCGAGCTTATAGGCTGCCTCGTTCAGTTCCAGATCTGCCACCTTTTCAAGCAGGAATTCTGGCACCTCTGTAAAACCAAAGCGATCCACATAGAAAGCCTTGTCCTCATCGCCCTGATGAAGCACCACGATATCACTTACAGACATGGAATGTCCTCTGAAATCGGCGGGATGCTCCATATTGAACTGATAATAGAGATCATCCAGAGTCGTTCCCGGCTTCAGCTCTGCTTCATAGACCAGATTGTAATTGTCGCGCTCAACCTTGCCTCCATTCTTCTGCAACCGCTCTAATCCCTCAAAGCGGATATATCTTAAAGAATCATCATCCTTCAGCTGATATATGGAGAACTTGTCTCCTTCGATATCTTTCCCTGGTTCTCTCACCATATACACCCCCTGTTCTTTTACATCGAACATCTCCGGGTTATTATCCCGAAAGCTGAAATGCTCCGCGCTCCCACCTGCCACGATGATATGATCAAGCACCGGGATATTCATGATCCTGCCTGCCTCAATCAGTTTCTTTGTGACTTCGATATCTTCTTTGCTTGCGTGGGTCGAACCGCTCGGATGATTATGAAACATCATGATACTGGCAGCATTGGAGAGGATCGCGCTCTTAAACACATTCTGGATAGGTACATGCGCCTGGTTCACATCGCCGATGCTGACCACATTGAAATTGATGGGATGATTAGCTCCATCCAGATTGACTACGCAACAATACTCACGATCCATCTGTGCAAGAGCCTGTGCCATAATTTCTGCGGCCTTATCGGGCGTTGTGATCTGCTCCGTACTGTATAAAGGCTCTGCCTCGGCAAGTTTCAGCCGAACCTTGACCTGCTGTAATTCATATAGATCAGCCATCAGAGTCCCCTCCTTCCCTCGGTTCCTTGTCGGCAAGCTCCAAAACAATGCTGATGATCGTCTTGTCATCGCCATGCTCCTTCAGATATTCCTTGAACTGCTCCACGCTTGTGAGCACCACTTCATTCTTTTCTTCCATATCTCTTCCTTTCCGGGCAAAAGAATCCCGCCGGGTGTTACTCCAGCGGAATTCATGCCCTCTTCATAATGACTGGTTCTTATCCTTCGGTGTCGGTACGGTGGGCTTTGCTGCCTGCGCCGCTTCTTCCTTCTTCGCTTCCAGCTTATCGTGGAATGGTCTGCCGGATTCTGCCTTTTCAGGCTTTTTCGCAGCATAATCCACCTTCGGCTCGGATGCTTTTGCCATTGTCCCCGTGTTATCCACATAAGACACATTGGAGTGTGCAGATGCCGGCTGTTCTGTCTGTTCGTCCTGTCTGTCAGCCGTCTGCTCCTGCTTCGGGGCCTCATCATCCATATCCACGGCTTCATCGCCTTTCTCGTCCATGTTAAGGAGAGCATTTAGTTCTGCCAGACGATCCAGTTTCTCTGCAAGCTCCGCCTCCTGTGCAAAAGGCTTCACCACTTCCACCTTGGCCGTTTCCAGCTGATGCTCCACGTTTTCAAGCTTCGCTACCGCCTCTTCAAGCTGTTTAGTCATACCCTCCAGCACATTGTTGATACGGGTGATATTGCCGGAAGGATCCGAACCGATATCAATGGTATGGCTGAGATTTCCTTTCAGCGTCAAAGAGAACTTCCGCAGGAAAGAATCAAAGCTCGCCGTCATCTTCATACCCAGGTATTCACCCACAGCAACAGGCGTATTGACTGCCTTCATCTCCTTGCAGACCGCGATCAGTGCTGTACCTGCTTCCTTCCTGTCCTCATAGGTCTTGCCCGCCACGGTCATAGCAAACAGTTCCTTATCCGCAGGCTTCTTTGCATTGTAATCGGCGATATCAGCCTTTAACCCGGCTATCCTTTCTTTCAGCGCGGATATCTGCATGGGATACCGCTTGGCGATATCATCCTCCAGACGATACTTCTGGCTTGTATGGTTTGCCTTCATGAGCTTTAGCTTCGACACCTGGATATCCAGATCCATCTTTTCCTTAATGTACGGATTGCCTGTTGCCAATGCCTTTACCTCTGCATAAGTCAGCGCGGCATCGTCGATATCCTCACAGCTTCTTACCGGAGATTTGCTCGTCATGATCTGCCCGATGAACTTCTGCTTGTTCTCGATCAGCTGCCAACTGTAGGCATCAAATGTCCCTTCTGTGACGTATCGGAAGATCTTAACCTTCGGATTGGTATTGCCCTGTCTTAAAATTCGACCTTCCTGCTGCTCTATGTCAGACGGTCTCCAGGGCACATCCAGATGGTGCAACGCTATCAGCCTGTCCTGCACGTTCGTACCGGCTCCCATCTTTGCGGTAGATCCCAATAAAAAACGGACCTGCCCGCTTCTTACTTTCGCAAACAACTCCGCTTTCCTCAGTTCCGTATTCGCATCATGGATAAAGGCAATCTCTGCAGGTGGCACTCCTTTGGCGATCAGCTTATCTCTTATATCTTCGTACACATTGAAGGTTCCGTCTCCCTTTGGCGTACTCAGGTCACAGAAGATCAGCTGCGACGATTTCTTATCCGCTGTCTGCTCCCATATCTCAAATGCTTTCTCCACACAGACACTGGCCTTGCTGTTTGGATCATCCGGCAGCATATCATTCATAAGCCTCTGGTCGAGTGCAAGCTTTCGCCCATCATTGGTGATCTTGAGCATATTATCAACGGAGGAATCCACCATACGGTTACGCACTCTCTCAGCTCTTTCAGCCAATGACTCCACCATCTGCTTCTGTGCTTCCGACGGCTTTAAGGTTACATTCTCATACTCAGCCTCCGGCACAGGAAGTTTCAGCATATCCGGTGTCTGTATGTCGGCACTCTCCTTAAATAGTGCTATCAGCTCCGGCAGGTTAAAGAACTTCGCGAACCTCGTCTTCGCGCGATACCCTGTGCCCTCCGGTGCAAGTTCTATCGCCGTCTGTGTCTCACCGAAGGTAGCAGCCCAGCTATCGAACTGTCCCAGTCCCATCTTCTGGAGCGTGCCGTACTGCAGATAACGCATATTGGTATAAAGTTCCGTCATGCTGTTACTGATCGGTGTACCGGTCGCAAAGGTCACGCCCTTACCACCTGTGATCTCATCAAGGTACTGGCACTTGTTGAACATATCCTGCGACTTCTGTGCCTCGGTCTGTGCGATACCTGCTACATTTCGCATTTTGGTATAGAGAAACAGGTTCTTGTAATTATGACTTTCATCTACAAACAGCCTGTCCACACCAAGCTGCTCAAAGGTTACGACATTATCCTTCCTTATGGTATCGTTCAGCTTATCCAGCTTTGCTATCAGGGATTTACGGCTCTTTTCCATTTCCTTAATGGTATATCGTTCGCCCCTCTCTGCCTTTGCCAATGCTATCGCCGCTTCGATCTCGTCGATCTGCCTCTCAATGATCGCGATCTGTCTTTCCGTGGAAAGAGGGATCTTCTCAAACTGGCTGTGACCGATGATCACCGCATCATAATCACCCGTTGCGATACGGGAACAGAATTTCTTACGGTTCGCAGGTTCAAAGTCCTTCTTCGTTGCTGCCAGGATATTTGCTCCCGGATACAGCCGCAGGAAATCACTCGCCCACTGCTCCGTTAAGTGGTTTGGCACTACAAAGAGCGACTTATGGCAAAGCCCCAGTCTTTTACTCTCCATGGCCGCTGCTGTCATTTCAAAGGTCTTACCCGCACCGACACAGTGCGCAAGGAGAGTATTATCTCCGTATAGCACATGTGCCACGGCATTTAACTGATGCGGTTTTAATACGATATCCGGAGTCATGCCCGGGAACTTAAGATGTGATCCGTCATATTCCCTCGGTCTTGTGGAATTAAACAGCTCATTATACTTTGCCGTAAGAGCCGCTCTCCTCTCGGGATCCCGGAATACCCAGTCCTTAAACGCCTCACGGATTGCTTCCTGCTTCTGACTGGCAAGGGTTGTCTCCTTTTTGTTAAGAACACGCTTTTCCTTACCGTCCTCCACCACGGTATCGTAGATACGGGTGTCCTTTAAGTTAAGGGAATCCTCCAGGATCTTATAAGCGTTCGCCCTGCCGGTACCAAAGGTGTTATGTACGAGTGTGTTACCGTAATCGGCATTTTTACCTTTCACATTCCACTGGCCCGTGATATCGGAAAACTGCACTCCGACCACATCCCGGTTAAACAGATAATCCGGCGTTTGGAAAGTCTCACGCATAAAGTCCTCGATATAATGAGGATCAATCCATGTAGCACCGATACGAACCTCAATCTCCGATGCATCCAGTTCCTTCGGCTGCACCCTCTCAAGGGATGCCACGTTTACCGCAAACTCCGAATGATTCTCCGCATAGTTTTTTGCAACGGCAAGCTTCTCCCTGACATTTCCGGACAGGTACTCGTCCGCAGTCTCCCATCTGTCCGTCAGAGGATTCTTAAAGATTACTCCGGCAAGCTCTTCGGTGATCTCATCCTCGCTCTTGCCCGCAAGTTGCGCCATATATGGCAGATCCACCTTTGCCTTTTCCGATAAGGATACAGCCAGAGCTTCACTTGCGGTATCAACGCTTTCAACCACTTCCGCACGCTTGATGGTACGCTTCGTGAACATATCCGCCTTACCTTCAAACTTGCCCTCATCATCCAGTTTTTCCAATGAACAGAGCAGACAATATGATGAATCCTGATTAAAGGCTCTCTTATTGGTCTGCGAACTGATCAACCCGAACTTCTTTGAAAAATCATCATACCTGTCATTAAGTTCCTGCTGTTTTGCCGTGATCGCCGCATCGGAATACTCTTCCATCTGCATGGTGATAAGCTCCTGCGTACAGTCACGGATGCCTATCATACCCTTTATGCGTTCTTCCATGCTCTCCGATACATCGGCAGGCTTCATGATGCTGTTCTCACGGTAATACACCTTATCATCCACCACGCAGTAGCTGTAATTCTTCACATTCGGATCTGCAGGTATGGTATCGAAGGCAAGTTCCTCGCCTTCTTCCAGTTCCACTGCCTCATAGGTCGCATTGATATGACTGATTGCATCCCTAAGCTGCTCCTCAAAGGGTCTCGTCTCATCGGGCAGGCAGGCTGTCTCCATACCGTGAGGTCCCGATACCTCAGCCATCTTACCTACGATCATCTCCGGATGATCCACGAAATACTGGTTCATGGCTATACCATTCTGATCTGTTGACAGATGCACCCAGTCCGGCTCAATATCCATCAACCTGTCACGCTTCTTGAAAAAAAGAATGTCGGACGTTACTTCTGTTCCGGCATTCTCCTTAAAGGCTGTATTCGGTAATCTCACCGCTCCGACCAGTTCCGCCCGCTGTGCCAGGTACTTTCTGACCTGCGGCGACTGCTTATCCATCGTTCCCTTGCTCGTAACAAATGCTACGATACCGCCGGGTCTTACCTTATCCAAAGTCTTTGCAAAGAAATAATCATGGATCTGGAACCCCAGCTTATCATATGCCCTGTCCGGCACCTGATAATTACCGAAGGGCACGTTTCCTACCGCCACATCAAAGAAATCATTCTGAAAATCGGTCTTTTCAAAACCGCTGATACGCACATCGGCTTTCGGATATAACTGCTTCGCAATACGCCCCGTGATATCATCAAGCTCTACACCATATAAGCGGCTGTCCTGCATCTTCTCCGGCAGCATACCAAAGAAGTTGCCTACTCCCATGGCCGGCTCCAATACATTGCCCTTTTCAAAGCCCATGTTTCCAAGAGCCTCATAAATACTTCTGATGATTACTGGACTTGTATAGTGGGCATTCAGGGTGCTCTCCCTTGCCGCACGATATTCTTCATCCGTAAGCAGTCCCTTTAACTGGGTATATTCATCCGCCCAGTTCCACTTGTTCTCGTCAAAAGCATCCGCAAGACCACCCCAGCCGACATACTGCGAGAGGATCTTCTGTTCTTCCGATGTTGCTACACGGTTTTCGCCCTCGATTTTCTGCAGTGTTTGAATCGCTTCAATATTTCTTCTGAACTTCTCCTTCGGACCGCCTGCGCCAAGCCTGTCATCAGTGATATGGAAATTCTCCGCTCCGGTCTTGTCGATCTCGAGAGCCTGTTCTGCACTCTCAACATCAGTCTCCGGTGCTATAGTCAGATCATCATCGGGTGTCGGCGAAAAATCATTTTCCTTTGCGTTATATGCTTCCCAGAATCGTCCTGTCAGCCTGCGCGGGAATGATTCATCATCCATAAACTCAAAACGGATACTGTCAAGATCCTCTGCGGTCTCAGCCTTTTCTATCTTTTGTGCATATCTTCCGACTCTTACCTCATCAGACAGTTTTTCATCAAGCTTTGTAAGTTCAGCCCCGGATAAACGGTCATAGATATCATTCTCATCTGTATGAATCGAAAAGCTTTCCTCATCCCCGTCGTGTCTTGTCACTTCATAGTGCAAAGTCTGACGCTTTCCATCAATATCCGCTTCCAGTTCGTACTCCGCAGTATGTCCAAAGTTACTGTACTCAGCACCGATATAACTGATATTCTGTATATCTTCTGCGGTAAGCTCTCTGTCATGGTCTTCTGTCTGAATATCTTTTTCTATCTCAGAGCTTTCATTTTCAACCTGCTCAAAAGGATTCTCTTCATCCGACAGTTCCTCTGCAGCTTCCTCCAGATGTCTGCTCTCCAGTTCTTCCTTTTCTGCCTGGTTAAGAAACTGATCTGCCGCCACCAGTTCACCAATACGCTTTTCAACGATATTCCACTTAAGGATCGCAGTGGCATAAGGCTCCATGATGCTTCCTTTTGATAGCTTAATGCCCTTTGCGTCGTGATCCTCCCAGCTCCTGTCATTACCGATCAGCGCATGAGACCTTCCACCGGTTCCATACTCATTCTTAAGAAAAGCGATATTATCCTTGCTGTCGTGTCCCTGCTGAAAGTATTCATAGATACGGAGCTTTCCTCCGGATACTCCACTGCCGCCTGTAAGAATAGAGTCGATCTCATCCTGCGTAATGAAGCTCTCCTGTTTGATATCAACCGTGTCAGGTAAGGGGAACTCCATTTTTTCCGTGTCAAGGTCTGCAACCTCATCCAGCAGATACTCCGGGGATTTGATATAACGCCATCTAAGCTCTGTCTCACCTCTGTCCAGGGCATCCTTTGCCTTGGACAGTTCTGTGGCAATGGCATTTCTCCCTTCGGATGTGGCAAGCATATCCATAAGATGTGCCTCACCATCCGGGAAGTTATTGCCTGCTATACCGAGACTCTCCGGCATCTCGTCCAGTCCGTCACGGAAAAAGAAGTAGATATGATTGGCAACACGCTGTCTCTCCGTCTGATCGACAAGAAACGCTTCATTGCGATTCATGTATGTGCCGTCCTCGACCATTCCTCTGATATGGCTCTCAATCTCAGCCCAGCTCATCTCAAGAACCGTATTCACTTTTGCGGATGTGCCGAAGCCCGCCTTCATTCCGTTTTCATCAAACCATACGGATACGGGATCCTCACCAAAAGTAAAGCCCTTACCGGTAGTACGGTACTCAGCCTTTAAGAACTCTGCCATTTCTGCAGGAGACTTATGTTCCTGGTACTTCGCATAGATACGCTTGCGGCTATCCTCCATTCCTCCGCCGGTGCGAAGGATCTCGATTATCTGGTTATCAGACAAAGAAAAAGCAGCGGGTTTTTCGTGTTTTACACTTGCCTCCGCTGCTATCATATTTCCCATCTGTTCTTCAAAGCTTGGGAACAGATCGAAAAGATTCAGTTGTTTTAATTCTTCCTCCGGTGGATTTAGCTGTAGATCAGCTCCGATAAAACTATCTCCTCCGCTGAGTTCCGGATGTTGTTCATCAGACCTACCCACTTCATCTGGTCGTTGCGCTTCATCTGTTCGTCCACGCCCTGATCCTTCGCCATCTGCTCTGTCAGAAGATCCATCCTCTGATCTGCCTGCTCCTGTATCGTCAGGCAGTGCTCCTTCAAGGCTCCCTTCAGAAGCATCCCGCTGTAGACTCCTCTCCTGTGCTCCTTCAGAAAGTTCTTCCTCATCAGTCCGTACTTCGTGAGCATCCCCTCCGGCTCTTTGTTCGCTATCAGATTCGGGATCTGAAAGTCTCCGCTCTGAATGTACTCTATCTCCATAATCGCTCCTTTCCGCGCCTTTGTCTGCGCTTTCGATATATTCATTACCCTGCTCCTCGCCACTTGGCGTTAAGGCATTATAGCCACGCTCTGACGCATTTGCAAGTCCTTTTTCAGCCCTTTCTCTATTGGGGTCGATATATTCCTCGTATGCGGCTCTGACCGCCTCCTGAGCCTTTTCCCGGTCATATATTGAAATCGATCTTCCGATTTCACGGAGTATCGGTTCGGTAAGTTCCGCCGTTGCCTCACCCATGACTGCCAGGGATTCGACCGTGTTAAACTCATGAACATACGGAAACTCTATCCCGACCACATCATCGGCATCCATACCGCAACGCTCCAAAACCGTATATGCGATACTTGCCGCAAGAGTATCCCTCAATCTGACTTCCAGATTCAGTTCATCCAGCTCCTCAAGGAAACTCCCCTCCACAGACATGGACAGCTGCTCGGATACGATATCCGGAGCCATCTCCGATGCAATCCTGTTCGCCAGCTCCATGATCCTGCTCTCGAAAGTGCGGCTTGCATCCGTCTCCCCATAAATCCTCTCCAGGGAGTCGATCACATAATCCTTATGCTCTTCCTCCATCTTCCATAGCTTCGGCTTATGACCGATAAACCTTGCTTTATGCACATCCTTTACATCAAAGACATATTTCAGTCCTGACCTGTGCACACCCTCCTCATCAATGAGTGCGATGCCCTGTGCGCCTTTGTTGACCCAGCAGTTCATCTTCTCATTCCAAAGCTCCAGCGAAGCACAGGCCGTCGCATCCGGTCTCTGAGCATAGATCAACATCTGCTCTCTGAACGGGTACTTATACATATGTCCCGCCGTGAGCAAAAACTTCTTCCACTCCTGCTCATCCGACACGATGACCTTGGCCGTGTACTCAGCCAGTCCCTTGATCTCATGGTATCTTCTCGCCATTTGATACATTTCCTCCTTCCATTTTTGTTTATAAAAAAAGCGGTGGCCCTAAATCTTTCGATCTAAAGCCACCGCTTTGGTTATCTTATTTTCGGTTTTTGTTTATTTCTTCGTGGTCTTCTTTGCTGTCGTCTTCTTTACCGCCGTCTTCTTTACCGGAGCCTTCTTTGCTGCCGGTTTCTTAGCAGCTGCAGGCTTCTTCTCAGGAGTAGCCTTCAAAGCATTGACGATTGCCAGTGCCTTTCCTCCGTCACCTTCAACAGAAACGCTTCCATTGGCAAGCGCCTCGTCCACATTCAGCTTGCCGGCAAACAGCGCTGTGATCACATCTGCGCTTGCCGTTACCTTGCAGTCATTATCATAGTATTCATAAGGTTCAACAGATACCTTTCCGTCTGCTACCTCAACGTAAAACGCACCTTCGCCTTCACCAACAACATCTATCTGTACGGCGATATGCTCGTTGATAGTGCTGACATCCATCTTCTTGGCTGCTTGCTTTGCCTTTTTTACAAGTTCCTCATAGTTCATGATCTGTTGCTCCTTTCCGTGGCAATTATAACGCTATTTTACACCATGCTTCTTTATCGTCAAGACTAAAATATCTTCCGATATAACGCGCTAACACATTATCTCTACAACTTGAATTTGCCGTTATTTGTTTCCTATGCCCAGATCGCCATCGCCAAAGTGCCGACAACGATCAGAATCAACCCGGCAAACGCCTTTCTGCTCAACTTTTCTTTGAATACGAAATAGGAAAAAGCGACGGAAACGATAATGCTGAGCTTATCGATCGGTACGACAACGCTGACGACGCCGTTCTGTATGGAGTAATAGTAACAGAGCCATGATGCGCCTGTGGCAATCCCGGACAGAGCTATGAATACAAGTTCTTTGGAATCAGTATTTTTCAGTTCAGCACCTTTGCCTTTAACGAAGACGATCAGCCAAGCCATAACAAGAACAACACCTGTACGGATCGCCGTCCCGAGATTTGATTCTACATCCGTTATGCCGATCTTTCCCAGAATAGAGGTCAGGGCAGCAAAAACAGCGGAACCGATCGCGTAGGGCAGCCACGTGCGCTTTGTGTCCTTTGCTTCAGTTTTCTTCTTTTCGATCATCAGAAACACGCCTGCCGCAAGAAGTGCAGTACCGATCAGCTTGACCGCCAGATGTTCTGTCTCACTGAAAAGGATGATTGCGAGAAGCACTGTCAGAACCGTGCTGGATTTATCGACGGGTACGACCTTGTTCACATCGCCGACGGACAGGGCTTTAAAATAGCAGATCCACGAGGCTCCTGTCGCAAGGCCGGACAGAATTAAGAAGATGATAGATTTTGCCGATATTTCCGTGATCGTTCCGGCAGAGCCAACGATAAACACCATGATCCAGGCAAAAAGGAGTACAACGACCGTCCGCAGAGCAGTCGCCACGTCTGAATCAGTCTTTTTGATCCCGCATTTCGCAAGTATCGCCGTAAGTCCGGCAAAGAGCGCGGACAAAGCCGCCATGATCAGCCACATATCTTCCCCTTATTCATTGTCATATATTCTGGTAATTCTCGTCCATCAATTATCTCTAAGATAAATCCCGATTTTGCGTCATCCCGACAAACGGGAATTTACGGAACATTCAACACATTATGGACAAACCAAGTCTGGGCTGTAACCATAATGGCAAATGTGCAAATAGCAAAGAGAAGCACTTCTGCCACAACATTGACACGGCTGGATTGAAACTGCTTTTTCAGATTGGCAGGTAAGATTCTTGCCAACAGACAATAGCCCTCAAAACCAATGCAAGCTCCAGCGGTATTTGTCATCAAGTCATTGATGTCAGAAGAACCCCAGCCAAACATCTGGAAAATCTCAACAGCTAGAGAAAACAAGAAGCCTGTCAATGCTACTGTTCTCAAGTTGCAATATTTCTTATACAGAAGCGGCAGGAAAAATCCCAACGGGACGAACAGAATAACATTTAGTATGGTGTCAATCGGCCCAGTTATCATGCCGACAAAAGGTGTCCAAGAGATGTTCGGGCGAAAGTTCATTTTACTGGTAAAACCAATACCTGTCACAGTCAGTAAACCGAACAAATAATACCCGAAAACAAACACCATAGCAGTATGAAGGAAGGTCTGTGTTCGTCCCGATTTTTTAAGCCATAAGAAATATAGTATGAGGATGGGAAGTATGAATAAATATCCACTCATTGAGCGAATAAGAATATCAGAAATTGGTATCATTGTTTTCTCCTCGACAAACTTCGATTTGCTTAACCGTTTATACTGAAAGATAATCGGGGCACGGGGGCGCAATGTCCACTGCCGTTCCCAATATAATTGTATCGACATATCTGAGTTTATTTATTATAGCACGGCAATTAGAAAATACAGCAGAAATCTCCCTACACACAGTGCCAGGTACACGCCCGCTATCACAAGCACAACATCCTCACTATCGTAATCGTCCATCTTCATTCCCCTCGTAAAGAATCGGGGCAGCCTTTCGACTGCCCCAATCCGACAACATTTCCTGCAAACGGTCATGCAGCTTTACGCCAGTGCCGTCTCCTTCGTCTTGCTTGGTACCGGATGTTCCCGGTTTGCTTCGTTTTTTGCGACTTCCGCCTTCTTCTCGGGAAGCTTTTCCTTCATGGATACACGCTCGCGCTCAGGCTTCTTTTCACCTCTTTCAGCCTTTCCGGGCTTATCAGCCTGCTCAGCTTCCTTGGCATCCTTCTGAGCCTCTGCTCTCTGCTGCTGACGCTCTTCCATCTTGTCGGCAAGAACAAGCTCCTTTGCCTGGGAATCGTACATATAGACATGATCAGAAAGCCTTTCCTCGGGAGCCACCTGTCCGGCATTCACGTCCTGCACCATTGCTTCCAGGGTATGCCTGTCCATATCATCATTCAGGGGCAAAACGATAGTCTCATGAATACTCGAAGGTAAAACCACGAAATCACCACCCAGCTTCTCGGAAATATCTTCCATTGTTTTAGCGTCCAAAAGCGCGGCAGCTCCATTAAGCTTATCCGCATTGGAAAGCACATACATAGAAGGGTTCTCCTCTTCGGGAGGGAGCATGAAAGCTCTGGGATCCCCTTCCTGGATACCATCCGGGAACATCATATCCACAAGCACATCCCTCATGGTCTTAAACTCAATTTGAGACTCTGAAAGGTTCTGAAGTGCGATATCATGAAGTTCCTGCGTAGTCACTCCGTACTGTTCCATAAGATTGTTGGTGATAGGTGCGCTCATACGACCGCCTTCACCACCGCCGAGGTCTACCGCATATACGACTGCAAGATCCTCCACAAGAGTGTGGGGCTTATCTGCAAGGTAATCTGCGTTCATCTCGGCATTTACAAGCTTACAGATGATATGATCCTTCACCTGGTCAAAATCCGTAATCTTGCTCACGTCAAAGGCCTGTTCCATCTCATGGTTCACACGGATATCAGCGATATGCTGAAGAATCTCCCCCAGATCCTCTCCATCCTGATACTGTGCGAAGAAGTTCTCAAGATAGATATTTGGAGCGATATTGCTGTCCTCGGTTCTGATAAGAAGACCGGTCAGCACGGTATCGTTATTCTTGGTCACATTCTGCAGATCGACAGTTGCATCTGCATACTTCTCAGGCAGATAATCCTTGATCTGTTCTGCCACACTTGCCTTAAACTCTTCAAAATCCATCATACTGCGCCTCCTACTCTGGCAGCCTTCTCACGGCTTGCCTTATCTGTCTTTACCTTCTGCTCCAGTTTGCGATACCCCTGCATATACGCGGTATATCTCGCTCTCTGTGCACCCTTGCTGACGCTTTCTACCCCAACCTGGGGTAAATTCTTCATCTCACTCATGCTTAATTCCCTCCTGTTCCATTTTTGCAATCTCAGCATTGATATAATCTCTGTATTCCCAGCAGTATTCCTTTCTCAACACCTTCAACACATCATCAGTAATCTCCGCAATCAGATGGCAATTCTCATGCGCCTCCTTACAAAGATCTCTGATCTTGTCGCACTTGATTTTGCAGGGCATATTGCTGGTTCTCGCAAGAAGATCTATCGAATCAAGCTCATCTGTCATGATCGTGGTGATTGCCTGCACTCCGTCCAGAAACTCGTCAAGGAACTTCTTCTCACCGGGAAGAAGCTTCTTTTCGTCTCCAAAGATCGGACACTGAGCCTTCAGGTCGATATCCTCCGGACATACACTCTCGTCCAGATTGTCAAACAGATCCCCTATGTTATCCGAACAGTCCGTCGGTTCGGGATCATCCTCTTCATCATCGAAAAAATCATCCTCCGTAACCGATCTGTCCTTATCCGTCCTGTTGCGGTAGAGATTAGCCCCAACAAATCCGGCTGCACCCGCACCTGCGATACCGGCGAGGGTCAATAAAACCTTTACTGCTTTCTTCATGATCACTTATCCTCCTTCTTCGGGAATTCCATGTTGAACTTATACTGGAAGCCGTTAAACTCCGAGCCGTCCTTCTTGGTGTAGGAATACTCCTGCACTCCATCCGGTATAAGGTAGGCATTATAGGTGCCGCCCTTCTTGGACTTGAGGCCTTCCACAAAGATTTTCTTGCCCTCCAGCAAGTCCTTCACCTGCTCCTCTGTAAGTTCCTTGCCGTATGCCCTGCCGAGAGTCATTCCGCACTTCTCTGAACAATACGGACCATACTTGCCTTTCAGTACATCACCGCCGCACTTGGGGCACTTACCCAGCGCATCACCTGATCCAAACATATTTCTGTTCTCCTCTCCGACCCCGTTATAGGTCTTTACTAAATCTGTTACCATGTTCCTTATCCCGTTCATGAACTGCTCTGCAGGATACTCGCCCTTTGACACGAGAGTTAATGCGTTTTCCCAGTCGGCAGTCAGTTTGGGACTCTTGACTACATCCGGCAGCACGGTGATAAGCTTTTCACCGTCCTCTGTCGGGATCATCTGCTTCCTCTCCCTTCTTACAAACCCGTCCTTGACGAGCTTTTCGATGATATCCGCACGGGTGGCGGGAGTACCCAGCCCCTTGCGTTCCACATCATCCCCCATATCCTCGGATCCCGTCTTTTCCATAGCAGAAAGCAGGCTGTCCTCCGTGTAATGTGCCGGCGGCTTGGTGAATCCCTCTACCACCTTTGCATCCACATCGGATATGATCATTCCTTCTGTCAGCACAGGAAGCGGCTTACTGTCCTCTTCATCCTCTTTTTCTGTTTTCACCCTGAAATGATTCCGAAGAGCAGCATCGTATTTCTTCCAGCCTTCGTTTATGACCGTCTTGCCCGTTGCCGTGAAGACAACACCTCCGCAATCGATCTCTGCTTTTACACTCCGGTACTGATATTTCTCTGCAGTCGCTGTGACTATCCTGGCAGCAAGAAGGGAGAGCACTTTCATCTCTCCCTCTGACAAAACCGTATTCGGAATGTTCTCTATCTGCACTGTTGGAATGATCGCATGGTGATCAGTTACCTTCTTGCTGTTCATCACACGCCTGATATCCACTTCTCTCGGTCTGTCGTCCCTCAGATACGGAAACGTACTCTCCACCATCTCCAGAACGTTCCTCGCTGTCTCCTCCATATCATCAGAAAGGTATTGCGAATCCGTTCTCGGATAGGTGCACAGCTTCTTCTCGTAAAGCGACTGCGTGTATTCCAGTGTCTTCTTTGCAGTCAGACCAAAGATCCTGTTGGCATCTCTTTGTAGCGTGGTCAGATCATACAAGCGCGGAGCATTAACACTTTTCTCCTCCGATACAATTCTCTTAACCGTAGCGCTTCTTCCGATACAACCGGAAGCTACGGCATGAGCCTTGTGATCATCCGGATACTTCTCCGAAACCGCATCCACACCATCCCCCAAAAGGTGCACAGTATAAAACGGTGTCTTCTTAAAGGTTCTGATCTCCACTTCTCGATCCACAAGCATCGCAAGCGTTGGAGTCTGCACTCTCCCGACCTTCAAAACCTTGCTCCTGTACAGCACAGTAAAAAGCCTTGTACCATTAAGGCCAACAAGCCAGTCAGCCTGCTGTCTGCAAAGTGCGGAAGCATACAGATTGTCATACTCCGCACCGGGTCTTAAATGATCAAAGCCGTCACGGATTGCGCTCTCCTCCATCGAAGATATCCAGAGGCGTTTGATAGGCTTCGTACATCCTGCCTGCTCATAGACAAGCCGGAAGATCAGCTCTCCCTCACGTCCTGCGTCCGTTGCACATACGATAGCGGTAACATCCCCATCCTTCATCAGATCCTTCAGTATCTTGAACTGGGGCTTCGTGTCCTTTTTGATCACATATTTCCAGTCTGTCGGCAGAATGGGCAGTGTATTGTATGACCAGTGCTTCAGGGATTCATCATATTTATCCGGCGTTGCAAGCTCGATCAGATGACCGTAACACCACGAAACGATATAGCCGTTTCCCTTGAGAAAACCATCGCCACGCTGTGAGGCACCAATCACCTGTGCTATGGACTGAGCAACCGAGGGCTTCTCAGCTATCACAAGTTCCATACACGCCTCCTTATAACGATGTTTCCTTGGACTTCGACTTCTCCGCAGCCTTATATACGGGCTTCTGCTCCGCAACAACCGCCTGTTTTTCAGCAAGCTTCTCCTTCATGGAGCTGCGGTCACGATCCTTGTCCTTATAGGCTTCCACCATCTTCTTCAGATCCCTGTTGCTGACTTTGGTTTTCTCGGTGTCCCAGATCGGCTTACCCTGCTCATCCTGTCCAACCTTCACGCTCCTGTGAAGCGTAGTGGAACCATTTGCAGGAAGCTTGCACCACATGCCCTTTCCGAACTGGTTCTCATGCACATGATTCGACTTGACCACAAAGGTCTGCCAGGGACGGTGATCTTCCTTATCCTGATTGGGAACAAGGATTTCTCTGTACTTGACTCCATCCTTGCCCTGGAATTCATCACCCACACAACCCTTGCCGAACTTGAGCGTGATCTCATCCATCTTCTTTGCATCCTCGGCGGGCACTTCGGGCTGAGCCTGTTCTGCCTTGCTGTCAGAGAACTTCTCCGCAAGTGTCTTTTCTTCCTTTGCGGTTTCCTCTCTCTTGGCTGCGATGTCCTCCATCACATCCTGTACCACTTCACTTGTTGTTCTTTCGTCCATGATCTTTCCTCCTGTTCATCATGATTTGAGCCGGGGCGGTTGCCTCGGCTCATGTTAATGGTTATCTCTTATTCCTCTTCGGAATCAGATTCTGTTTCATCATCACCGATGGTATCGGCTACATCCTCGGCAGTGGGTTCAGGTCTTTCCTGCTCTCTGCCGTTCTCCGGTTCTCTTTCGTTCTCGAAGAAATTGTCCTCGGATTCAGATTCTTCCTCTTCGGTCTCATAATCCTCATCATCGTCCTCTTCGTCCTCATCTTCGACAAAATCGCCATCCTGCTTTTTCTTTACAACCTTGAAATAGTAAGCAGCTCCGATCACTCCTGCACCGAGGATTCCCATTATGAGATATCCTACGAGCGGATTACTCTTTACAGGCTCCGTCGGTTCCTCTGTCGGCTCCTCCTCCGTAGGCTCCTCGGGAGTTTCTGTAGGTGTCTCTACCTCATGCGTCTCTTCATAATCCGTATTGTTATTCGGGAGAGCACTCTCCGTGATAGGGATCTGTGATTCAAGCGCGGCAGAGTTCTTCGGCAATGTCTCGGAATTATCCGTAGTCACATTAAGCAGATCGTTCTCCGTGATCTCGGTTAAGAAATACACAAGCTCTTCTTCGCCGTCACGGTCGATGATCAGATAGAACACTTTTCCGCTTGCAGTTTCGATGGTATAAAACTCTTTTCCGAGATTCATATCTTCACCTTTGCCATCTTCACTTAATGCGGCTTCCTCTGCATCTGCTTTTGCAAATTCCTCTTTTTTCTGCTGCTCCGGTGTCTTTGGTGTCTGGCTTGTGGTATTGCCGTTACTGTCGGTCTGAGTATGCTCCGTTACCGTAGCCGTAGCGCTTGAAGGATTGGTCGGCTCTGCACTTGCAGGAAGCTGTTCGGCAGGATTTGAGTCATCATCAGAGTTTGGATCCTTATAGTAAGGGTTCTTTGTCTTATAAACCTCTGACACATTACCGGCCTCATCCATCGCCGTGATGGTGAAATACTCATATCCCGCATCAAACTGGGAAAGCCTGATATTTACAGTACCGTTGGTGATATCCTTGAATTCATATCCGTTCACATAGATAACCTTTACCCCTGATTCTGTATCAGATGCCTGCACTGTAAGCAGTCCCTCGGATACAGCCGCATTAAGCGTAGGCTTGGTGGTATCGAAGCACTTTATAGAACGGCTGCGCTCATAGCTCTTATCGCGTGCATCAGTTACGAGTACATATACCGAACAGTTCTCAGAGATCTCTATGTACATATCCTCGGTAACATCCTGGTAACTGCCATTCTGCCCGATCTTGGCTCTGACACTCTTAACAGCGAAGTTCCCTGTATCCAGGATATCCTCAACCTTAAAGGTAACCTTTACGGATGTACCTCTTCCGTACCAGCCTTTTGGAGTATTGATCGTGATCTTCACGCTGGGTTCTTTGTACTCACAGTCCTTATAATCAGTACTGCATACGGGACAGTCCTTGTTGTAATCGTACTGACTGCACTTGTGGTCGCAGATGCACTCAGGCGCCGGTTCAGGTGTCGGCTCCGGAGTCGGTTCGGGGGTAGGTGTGGGATCATCTCCCTCTTCTCCTTCTTCACCGTGGCCGGAATTCCCGTCGCCGGTTTCTCCGTCGCCGGCATTTCCGTCATCGGTATTTCCGGCACCGGCTTCTCCGCCAATCGTCTCATCATCTGTGCCATCATCGGGATCAGTTTCATCCGAAGCATTTCCCGAGACATCGTCTTCTGCATATGCCGTGACTGCGTTTGAAGTATTTGCAATAAACGCTCCAAACGGCAAAGCAAAAAGCATCACCGATAATATCAGCGATGCCGCAATCCTACGTATTAAGTTCTTTTGCATGATTCTGATTCTCCTTTTCTTTTTTATCATCCGAAGTTTCCTTTGGCTCCGGCTTTGCAGGTTCTTCGATCTCACTGTTAATGAAATCCAGAACCATCTGTAGTTGTTCTTTACTTGCAAACCTGAGCTTGATCAGCACATCGGGATCGAGCTTATGTTTTCTGAAAATATGCTGCATCTGAGCAGAGATCATTGCTTCCTTTTCTTTTTTCATGGCTATGATCTTCTTATCCATGCGCTCGTCATATTCAGCTTTCTGCCCTTCCAATCTGCTGATCTGCTCATTCATCTTCTCGATATTCATAAGCCTCCTCCGTGATTCTATGGTGAAGAAGGCAGACGACCGAAGGCATAAAAATGACTCTGCCAATACGGTGTGTTGATCGAGGTGTATTTAATGGGATCACCGCAGTGGATCATCTGACCGTTTCCGGCATAGATTCCTACGTGCGTTACCGGGTTACCGGAATTGTATGTTCCCGTGAAGAAAATGATGTCTCCGGCTCTTGCCTCAGATGCGCTGATATGCTGGCACTGATTGTATATGCCCTGCGCCGTTGTCCTCGGCAGGTTGTAATAACCGCTGTGAGTCACCACATAGCACACAAAGCCCGAACAGTCGAAACTCGTTGACGGATTTGAACCACCCCATACATAAGGGTATCCAAGATACTGCTCAGCTTCTGCGAACAGTGCCGCCACATCTCCGTTACCACCGATAGGATCTGTCGTGCCATAGATTGAGCCGTTTCCGTTCTCAAAATAAAAGAACGGGTTATAATACTCACCGCTCGCAAGACACTCCAGATGCAGATGGCTTCCGGTACTGGCTCCGGTGTTACCCGTTTTACCTATGACCGCTCCGTGCTTCACCGTCTGACCTGCGCTGACATTCATGCTTTGCAGGTGTGCATATTTCGTAGTAAAGCCCTGCGCATCCTCGATCACTATATAGTTCCCGTAATCTGCGTCATAGGTTGCCGTAGTGACAGTTCCATCATGAGCCGCATAGACCTCCGTGCCTTCAGGAACCGCTATATCAATCCCTCGATGGAACTGATTCTCTCCTGTTATGGGATTCTTGCGGTATCCGTAATAGCTTGAAATCATGTTGTACCAGTCCATATCCAGCGGTGTGTAAAACTGCTGAAGCGCACCGTTCGTCATCTGATAGGCCGTATATAACGCACTTGCATCATCGTTCCCGGCAAGCCTATCCGCCACGATATCTTCAAGCGGCTTCCTGGTAAGCTCCACATCAAGTATTGTCACCGTGTACTCTTCTTCAACCTCCTCTTCCTCGCCTGTCTCTTCATTGGTCTGAGTGACCGTTCTTGTTCTTGTTTCTTCCCTTGGTGTAAGGGTAAGCTCATACATCTCGTCAAAGAGCGATTCGATCTCCGCATCGCAGTCCGCAGCCACCACATCCACCTTGATCGCTGACAGATAATTGATCAGCGTGAAAGGATTATGTCCAATCTCATCAAGGTTATAGTTGTACTCGTCATAATCCGGATAATCCGTTTCAATAGCATCAATGGTATTCTGCAGAGCCATTTCCCTTGAAGTCATAGCCTCATCGGATGCATCAAGCTGTGCAGGCACACTCTGATAACTTCCTGCCATCGTCGTAGAAACACCGCCGTTAAATATGGCAGCACAGCTCGATACACCCGCCGCGATCAGCATAAAGAAAAGCCCGAAGAGTCCTATGGTAGCTATCGCTCCAATGTGCTTCCGGGCAAATTCCTGTAACTTTCTCGCTATGTTGGTTGTCTTCTGAGCTGCTTTCTTTGCGTAACCTGCCGCCTGCTTTGCCTGTGTCCCTTTCCTGACTGCCTTTGCATACTCGCGCTTGATCCTTTGCTTCTGGAGTCTTTTCTGCAAGGCTTTTTTCTTAACCTCCGGATGTTCCTCCAGGAACTTTTGATAGCGGAAATTGACTTCTGCCTTAAACTGCTTTTTTTCAAGAGCTGCGACCTTGTTGACCCGGCGGGCATATTTGTCATGCTTGAAACGCCTTGCATAATCTATTGCAGCTTCGCCTGCCTGCTCCGTCTTATGCGCACCTTCGACACCTGCGTTTTCCTTTTCGTTCTCCGCAATCTTCTGATGCACAAATCCTGAGGCTTCCATAATCGCCCTGCGCTGTGCCGCCGTTACGGGATTGCCCTGTTTCCGCTTTTTCATGACCTTATTGGTCTGAAGCTCATACGTGACTTTCCCGGTCTTTTCATCAAAGTGGCGTACCAGCTTGTACTCCTTACGCTGTGGCAGCTTCTTACGTGCCTTTTCGGTTTTCTTTCCCGCCTTTTCCGCTTTCTTTTCCAGCTTATCTATCCTGCTGTTTCCGATCTCCGCTCCGGCTTCTTCCACAAAACCTGTCTTATCATGGAAATCACCGTCAGACTGAATAAAGCTGTCTTTCACACGGGTCCGCGTATCATGCTGCCTGTGGATGCGTTTCGCCCTTGTCTCTTCGCGCTGTGAAGCATATTCGGTATTACGCTCATCCTCCTGCTCATGCTTGCTGAAGAACTCCTGATTTGCCTTTCTGCTCATCTGTTCAGACTTGCTGCCGGTCTTATTCTCCGTAACCTGCGTGAACATCTCCTGCGCTTCCGAAACGGGCTTATCCTTACGAACCGAGGTCTTACCCCCGGCCTTGGCGGATCCCGCAGGACCCGCTCGCTCTTTCTTAAACTCACCGGTATCGGACCTTGCATTAAAGCGTTCCTGCTTCATCGCATTCTTCCTTAACGCTTCATCCTTTGCCGGATTATTCTGTTTCTTCGCCATCTGCATCATCTCCCTGTTTAGCTGCTGCAACCGGCTCGTCAACTTCCTCCGGTTTCGTATTCATGATCCTGTATGTCTTGGTATCGGTCGGATATCTGTCAACAAAGGGAATGACCACATCGTTGAACAGGATCAGACCGCAGCCGGATTCAGAGTTGGTAACATACTGGAGCTGCTTTGCTGAAAGCCCCAGCTTGTCGGCGAGTATGACCTGATCTTTTGCGTTCTGGTTAAGAAGATATACAAAGTCACTGTTACCGAGGATTCCCTCGATCTCTTCTGAACGCAGGAAGTCACCGACGTTCTGTGTCAGTCCTGTCGGGATACCGCCCCACTTTCTGAATCTCTTCCAGATCTCCACCGAATACTGTGCCGTCTGCTTATCTCTGAGGAGCAGATGGAACTCATCACAGTAATACCTGGTAGCAACATGTCTCTCACGGTTTCTTGATACCCTGTTCCAGACTGCATCCTGAACGATCAGCATACCCAGCTCTTTCAGCTGTTTTCCAAGGTCTCTGATATCAAAGCAGACAATACGGTTCTGAGAATCCACGTTGGTGCGATGATTGAAATAGTTCTGAGAACCATGCACATAAAGCACAAGGCTGTTTGCGATACGTACCGCTTTCTGCCTTGCATCCACCGCAAGCTCTTCCGACACTGCTTTGTCAGGCTCGTATGCGATCAGCGCATTATACAGGTCTTCAAGCAAGGGCATGTTCTCCGGTCTGGGATCTTTGAAATAATCATCGTAGATCTTCTCGATACAACGGTCGATGATACCCTTTTCGTCATTCGCCAGTCCCGTTTCACCGCCTGCAATCGCATCACAGAGCGTGATAAGGAAGTCTGACTTAAGCTTTAATGCCTCGCGGTCGTTCTTGTGTGATAACTGGATATCCATAGGATTCAGATAATCCTTTGAATTGGTCGCCAGCTTTACCACCTCGCCGCCAAGTGCCTTCACAAGCGGATAATACTCACCCTCGGGATCGCAGATCAGAATGTCATCACGCGACACCAGAAAGCTTCCAAGGATCTCTCTCTTTGCCGAGAATGATTTACCTGAACCGGGTGTACCAAGTATCACGCCATTCGGTGTTCTTAACTTCTTACGGTCAGCCATAATCATGTTGTTCGATAAGGCATTCAGTCCGTAATACAATGACTGTCCCTGTTGGAACAGCTCCTGCGTGTTGAACGGTACGAGGATCGCCAGGTTCTTCGTGATCAGATGCCTGCCTTCCTTGGTTTCATTGATACCGATAGGTGCTGCAGCATTCATCGCCACTTCCTGCTTATACTGCAGGTCGATCAGCCGGCAGTTGGCCTGCTGTATGATACCGGATATCCTCTGTGTCACGCTCTCCAGTTCCTTCTTGTTTCTGCCAAAGCCCGAAATCAGGATCGTCGTCCATATCAGCTTCTGATTGGAACTGTTCAGATCATCCAAAAGCTCCATGGTATTCTTCTCATACAAAACGATATCCGTTGGCAGGATATCCATGTCGTATCCGGCACGGACCGCCTTCTTCTGTTCGTCGATCTTGGTCTTCTGAACATCGGATAAAGCTCTTTTGAGAAGCTTGATCGCTTCGATCGGCTCTATCGTCTGCATATGGATGGATAAGGAAATGTTGCTGTCAATATCCAGCAGACGCTTGATAAGTTCATCATTCAGCTTCGGCGAAATGATATCCAGATACTTGGTCGCACCAAACATATGCCCCATCTTGTATCTTCCGGGGAAACGGAATTCAAAGCCCTGCGGTGCGATATAATCCTTCACGCTGTTGCCGGACTCTGCCATTTCCTTAAATGAAAAATGGAAAGGCTCCATCTTGTCCTGATTAAAGAATTCATACAGGACACTCAATCGTTCCTTTCCATCGAGGGACTTGGCATTGGTTCCAAGATTCCTTAAGTTCTTTAAGATATCCGCCTCTATGCTGATAAATCTCTGGCGTGCTTCCTTCAAGTTCTCCGCTTCAATACCGAAGATGATGTGCTTGGTTTTGATCACGCCGTTTTTGCCCTTTGCAGAGAGGTTCTTGAGCATATCCGAAAACTCCTCACGGATGTCATCGAACTTATCTCCCTGCGCGGCGATATCAAACTGTGCCGCAAGGGTCTCTTCGTTCACATGCCTGTTAAAGAGGAAGATCTGAAAATTGATACTGGGATCAAAATAATTGATCAACTGTGAATACAGCCCCAGGATATCTGCCCTCTCATCCTCATCCAACAGGACATAATTGATGTCGTTAAACTCGATCATCTTTGTGTAATAGTTCTTTCTCACTTTGCAGATGCCGTCCTTGTACATCTTGTCAAAGGTTATGGTTTGCTGCGTGGAAATCTGCTTACCGGACTGTGTTGCATCGCCGGATAATTCTTTCTTAAGCTTCTTTAACTTCAGATGCTCAGAAAGCGTAAGCCCTGTAAACTTCTGAACAAGCGAAACAGTATTTGCAGACTTCTTAACCGGCTTGTTTTTCTGCTTTACCGTAGCGCTCTTCTTTCCACCTTTTTTGTTTGCGTTCAAGAGCTTCCACCTCCTTCTCTTTTAATTCTCTTTCTTTAAGCTGCTCGTAGAGGTTTTCCACCTTATATCTGCGTATCCCGGGCCGGATGAATTTCATTTCTATCACCTGTTTTAAGTATTGCTCCGCAGGCACACCGTCCTTCTCGTACATTGCCACAAAGAAGAACGGGAGCATGACTGCCACCATCATGAGGGCAGCCACGTCCGTCCCGATTACCTTTCTTGTCAGCAGATAGAAGGGAACACCAACCACGGCAGCCGCTCCAAAGCAAATGACCTGGCGCTTCGTGAAGTTCCCGATGAACTTACTCTTAATCGCCTTGGGATCTTTTGCCACATCTACTGCGATTGCCATAGGCTCGTCACCTCCGTATTTAATGTGCATTGAGGATGCTCTTTGCTAAAGAGCCTGTCTTAAACAGGGTGAAGCACAGCACTACGGTATAAGCCATTACCTGCCATAAAGCTGAGTGCAGGTTACTTGCCACCGCCACTGCATTGACCAGGACTGCGTATATCGCAACACAGACCATGATGAAAAATCCCTGAAAAGCCAAGGCTATGCATCCTTTGATATAGTTGGATCCGATACCGCCCCATTCCCTGTTCACAAGAGTTGCAAACGGCACCGGTGCTACCGATACATAAAGGTAGATCTCGATCATACGTCCGTACAAAATGACGGTGATCAAAACGGACATGATCTTCATACAGAAGCTGCAAAACATCGTTTCTATGCCGAGACCAATTAACTCACCTATCTCCATGGTTGACAGCTGCGATGAGAACATCGACTGGATGGTTGCTCCGACATTAAGCGCAGTAGAACCCGTGATCGCACTGGCGGCTTCATTTACCATATGACCGCCAACATCAAAGATCGCCATGACGATATCCGAAGTCTTGCTAAGAAGCATTACTGCGATGCAAGCCTTAAAGAGATACCGAAAGAAAAGCGAAGTATCGAATTCATGCATATTATTTTTGTCTATGACCATCGTGATCAGCTCATAACAAAGCACGTAAGTTATGATGATCCCGGCTATCGGTATGATGACATTGTCTGACAAGGTCTTGATCATGTTGAAAATACTTGCGTTCCATGCACTGGGAGTTTGACTAACCTCTCCGGCGATGGTGCTCACCTTGTCGTTGACGTCGGTAAACATGCCTTCGAGGTTAGACATTACCCAGCCTTGCAGCATTTCCTTTATGAGTTCGGTAATCTTATCAACGATAGTATTCATCTATCGCGAACTTCTCCTTATGAAAAGAGAGTGGAGAGCTGAGGGATCACCGTCTGGGCGATGATTACGATACCTCCGCCCGCCATCAGCTGCTTAATTCCCTGGCTCTTTGCGCCGGGGTTATCATTACCGTAGCCCTCAAGCAGGTTGATGATTCCCCATACGGCTACGCCCGCTCCGATGGCGGTTACGACGGTTTTGAGTGCTGTTACTGAGTTAGTAAAAAAAGCCATGATTCTTCTTGAGTCCCAAACCTTGTGAGACTCTTCCTCCTTCCGATTGTTTGAATTGTTAACGTTACTTCCGGAAGGCATAAAAAAGCCCTGTGTCATCCTCTCTTGTGATAAAATGAACACAGGGTCTGGTTATGCCATTCCCGCTTGGGGCAGATGATGATGTTTGCTTGGTAGGCGCTCATCGTCTGCTTCCTTTATTCAGTTGTAGTGGCTTAGGCATCAGGTTAGCTCCGAAGAGTCCGTGTAGCCTTTCACCTATTCAGTTGTAGGGGCATCATCTTCAATGACACCCAGTTCATATGTCTCCACCTGCTGACTCTTTTTCATCTTCAGCTGCGTGGATAAAAACGATTCGACATCAAACAGGTTCGCATCATCAAAGTCCGACAGTTCTTTGTACCGCTTATGCTTTGTAATATCGAATTTGTCTGAGAAAAATGGTCTCACGCCTCTTAGCTGCATGATACATTTCCCGCCGTCCATGACTGCGATCTCATCCTGTGACATCAGTTCTTTCCCCGTTTTCTGATAATTCAAACCGTAGGACGGGGATTGTCCTCTGGTATCCGATGTATTGTAGAGGTCAATCGTTTCCTTACCCAAAATCTCCGACATCTCTTTCAGTGTCGTCTTCTCTTTTCCTCCGAGGAATAGCGTGGTATCACAGTTGCCCTCTATCGTATCGGCATTATCCTTGTAGATTGCCTTCAGCTGACTCTTTGACTGCAAAATAATAGAAGCAGAGATTTCCCTGCTTCGAATCGTCGCGATCAGCTTATCGAATTGTGGTATCTGGCCGATATTGGCAAACTCGTCCAGGAGAAACCTCACATGAACAGGCAACTTGCCGTGATGCTTATCGTCTGCGCATTCGCATAAAAGGTTGAACATCTGCGACTGCATCATCGCCAGAATAAAGTTGAAAGTTCCATCGGTGTCCGACATGATCATAAACAGTGCGGTCTTTCTTTCACCGATCTGATCAAGCTCCATTTCGTCGTACTCTGTCAGGTCTCGAAGTTCCTTGATATCGAACGGAGCAAGCCTTGCACCGCATGAGATCAAAATACTCTTCGCGGTCTTGCCGGCAGCCAATTTATATTTTTTATATTGCTTCACGGCAAAGTGATCCGGCTCGTCTGCTTCCAGTTCTTCAAAAATCAGATCTATGGCATTTTTGAAGCTCTCATCATCTTCTCTCGTCTCCGATGCATTGATCATATCTATGAGCGTGATGAAGTTCTGTTCCTCCTCCACGCACTCATAAAATATATATCCGATGTATGCCTGATACAGCAGCTTCTCTGCCTTGACCCAGAAATCTTCGGTTGCCTGTTGTCCCTCACCCTTGGTGTTTACAATGAGCGTATTCACCAGTTTTAAGATGTCTTTTTCATCATGCAGATAGGCGAAGGGATTGTAGTGCATCGACTTCTTGAAATTGATCGTGTTGAGTACCTTTATCTCATATCCGGCATCATAAAGCATCTGCCCAACTTCAAGTAAAACAGTTCCTTTCGGATCCGTTATCACATATGAAGAATGGAGCTGCATGATGTTCGGCTTCACAAAAAAGCGGGTCTTACCGGAGCCTGAACCGCCGATTACCAGGATGTTCTTATTCCTGGCATACTTCGGACCCTTTGGCTTACCGTTCATGATAAGTCCCTCTGTCTGTGTGAGGATCACATTGTTCTCCGGATCATTCAGATCCATGTACGGCTCGATATCCTTTGCATTGCCCCACCGGGCGCTGCCGTATTCCTCACCCTTGCGAAACTTCTTTGCGTTCTTGCTCTTGAAATATACGACCAGCCTCATACCCACTCCGAATACTGCTCCGAAGAGCAGATCCATCAGATTGATACTTGGCCATATGTTCTCAAACGCCGGTCCGAGATTGGAAAGACTTCCCATCAGCTTGTTGAAAAAGTCAGGTGCTTCCGTCACACGATACGCATACGCCATCTTGTTTCCGAAGTATCCGAAGAGCAGATAGGGGAACACTTTAAGCAGCAGCTTCGTTCCGCCTGCTTTGACGAACTTCTTTGCCACAGCTGTCAGTGCCTGATCAACAGGATTACTCTTCACAGGTTGCTTATGCGCCGGTTTCTTCGCACCGCTTTTCTTATGCTTCGGTTTGCCTTTACCGGTACTCTTTTTGGCGGCAGGCTTTTTTACTTCACTCATAAGCTCTGCCCCCTGTTCTTCTGTCTGGTCTTCTCCCTCTCGCGGTTCTTGTCCAACCCCATGGACAGATCGCGGAACTTCTTCAAGACCTGCTTAAACGGTGTGTGTTCTTTCTTACGGTTATTGCTTGCAATAAACTCCTTGAACGCCATCGTCATCGCATCCTGATCCCTGCTCTTGAAGAAAACGAAATACTTCGGCGGATCAAGCGTCTTATCCTTTTTCACGGCGTAGTCGATATGATACTTCCTCGCCACACGATCAAAGGACTTGATGTTGCTCTCATCCACTTCGATATTCGTCGCCCCGGCATTCTGCTCCATCAGCTGTTTTAACGACTGTTTCCCGTGCTTGAACTGATGAGACTTCTGCTTCTGTGCATCGAGGAACATCTTCATTGCCTTCGCCAGCACATTCGCAGTAAGCTTTCCTGTTCGAATCCCGAGGGATACGACCTTCTGATTTACTTCTTCATGCATCTGTTACTCCTTTCCGGGCGTAGCCCTGTATTTGCAATGGTGTCAGGGAGGCACCACCAGCCTGCGTAAATTCCTTTTCATCATTTTCATTTCCTCTTTTTCCAATACTTTTTGGGCTTCGGTATCAGTCCATTCTTACGGAGAATCGCATCTATCTCTTTGCAGGTACAGGCGTTGAGCTGCGCCAGAATGCTGATATGCTTCTCCCCGTAACATCCGTTAATGCGATATCTGTAGCAGATCTCGCCTTCTGTCATATACATCTGCTCATATCTCTCCTTTCCACTTCTGGACCGTCGGTCCAGAAGTTCCTTAAACGCAAAAAAAGCGCGAGCCTAAGATTTCTCCTAAACCCGCGCTTATCGCTGTACATTATTCAGTTACAGATTGTCTACTTCAAAAGATATATCGTATGAAGTTTTGCTTCAAAAAGTCCATCCACCAGATGCATATCATCCAGAAGCAGGCATTGAAAAAGAACCGCTCTTATATCCTTCAGATGGTATATTTGATTATTCACGTAACCCTGAAGATATGGTGGCATGATCTGCCCTGCAAGATCCTTGCGGCTCATAATACTGAGAAGATACAGACCATTGATTATGTGTTTTCCGGATAAAGGAAATGCATAGGTCTCATTCCCTTCATACACAAAGCGATACCGGTCAAGTTCAGCCTCCGGAAAGGAGAATAAACATGGCACTGTCTCTACAAAGGTTTTTCCATCATAAACCGGCCCCAGCCTTTTGGCATAGGTTATTGCGTTCAGATAGTTGGCATTGCGCTCCATCACATTATTCCGCCTGTGAAAACTATCCCCGCGAATAAGATGATTTTCGGTATAGACATTGTTTCTTGTCATATCATTTGCTAGATTTTCATACTCTGCAATTCTCAAAAGATAAACGAGAACCTCCTTCAGCTTTGATTCTGATGTGATCTCCTGTAATGCATCAGGTCTGTAATCTATATGCTCAAATGCCATCGGAGCACTTCCTTTCTTTATTTCTTTGTCGATCATCCTTCTGATATCTCTTGTTGACTCCATGTTCTCTCCTTCCAACTTCAGGACCGACGGTCCTAAAGTTCACAAAAAAAGAGCAGCTACAAGATTTCTCTCATAACTGCTCTATCACTGTTTGTTTTCGTCCGGATCTGAACTTCGTTCAGATCTTACCACATAAAACTTGAATTGTGTTCAAGTTTCAAAACTTTTTTGAAAAACTTTTAATCTCAAGTAAATCCCTTTCTATATCAACATCCGCATCAACGCCAATCATATCGAAGACCGTTTGTATCGCAAGACTGAGAACTTCAAGCGATCTGTTCTCAAGCGTGATACAGATGCAGTTATCATATTCATTCGCACATGCTGATAAAATACGAAAGAGCTTTATTCCTGCATTAAGACATAACCAGTTGACTGCTCTTTCCCTGCGCACCCTGAAGTCCGCACACAGTGCTCTGGAATAAAGAATAGCCGCTTTCTTTGTAGGGAAGTATGCATCCAGCTCCATACCAATAACCTCATCGCTTTCTATATTCACATCGACACCGGACTTGTTTGCGTAATACGCAATAACATGATTCTTGAATCTGCGCTCCTCGGTAACATTATGATATGGAACTCTTACCTGTCGTTCACGCTTCTGGCATTCCGGACATCTGGATCCTTTCACTCTGCTGTCTATCACGCCTTTCCATTCATGACCGCAAACGTCGCATCTCCACCAGACATTCTCCCTTGATTTCGACCATACCTCTGAGGGCTTTTTCTGATTCTTCCGTGACCACTCTGATGCAAGCTCAGGGTGTTCCGTCTCAAAATCATTTATGCCCTTTACAAGTCTTTCTCCGGAGCATACCGGGCATCCGTGTCCGTCTGTCCTGTCTGCGATTCTGGATCGCCAGGTCTGACCGCAGCGGAGACACTTCCATGTGATCTCTCTGTTGGCTTTTCGTGATACCATATCAGGCATCAACGGCTTATTGCTTTCATCCCATTCATCAGCCAGTTCAGGAAACAACGTTGCCAGATCATTCACCCCCTTCAGTACCTTGTTGCCGGAACAATACGGGCATCCATGCTTATTGCCTCTGTTCTTGATCGTCGCCTCCCATGTATGTCCGCATCTGCCGTTCCAGATGATCTTTTTGTTTGATCCGTAGGAGACGTTCTCCGGTCTTATCTCATTTTCCTCTGCCCATTCCGCAACGAGATCAGGATATTTCTCTGCAAACGATATCATCTGATCAATCCTCCCTTCGCTGCCCTGTCCAGTCCGTGCCGTAATAGCTGTGATTGAAGAAGTTCTGGAACTGGATATCTTTTTCATCCCTGGCATTATAAAGGGCTGTCAGAAGATAACTCCTCATGTTTCTGATCTCTGTTTTGTTTTCCTTAAACCTTTCCAGTACATGAGTGATCGTCTCGTAATCCATTTTCAAAAGTCTGCTCTTAACAACCTCATGCGGATACTGCCTTCCGTTCACCCGTTCATACCCATCCGGTGGATCCGTAGTTGCGATATCCGCTATGATGTTTATGATCCCATCAACGATGTTAATCTTGTCACCATAAGTATCCTCCTGACGAATACGGTCATATTGCACCTGATCTCTTAAAAACTCGATATAGATATCCCTGTCAGTCCGTCTGTCCTCTGGTTGCTCCATTTTGACCTTTATCGGTCTTGAGTAATTCACCTGCTCCAGCCATTCATCATCGTCCAAGTTATCCACATCCTGCGCAGACAAGACAGGACTGTTCTCTCTGCGTGTAATCTGTGTTGTATTCTTTGTTGTGATCTCTGAGATAGTCTCTGAAGTATTCTCTGTATTTGTCCCAACATTCGGCGTAGGATATCCTGCATCGTTTTGTATGACATGGGTACATTCCTCCGTAGGACATGTTACATTATTCTGTAGGGGGTCATACATTTTTTCGTAGGAGGTCCTACAAAATTTTGTACCACCCCCTGCAGAACCCGCAAAAGACGCGGTTTGGGAGGACTCATATGCCTCTATTTCAGGGACATCTGCTTCATCATCCTCCGACTTCTGGACCGTCGGTCCAGAAGTTGAAGGGTCGATATCGTAATGAGAAATCTTTTCTATCCTTTCCGGGAAGATCTCAATATACATGACATTGGGAATCTTCGTTCCGTTTTTCAGTTTGATATCACGGAAGATTTTTCTGATCAGACCAAGTTCTTCCAAACGGTCAAGTGCCGCCTTTATCGTGCGTTTTGATTCGCCGTAGAGCTTCGCATACTCATCATAGGTCTTCTGAAGAAGATCACCTCTGAATCTCTTTCTCAGACCGATCACAAAGCCTGATGACTCGTCCCTTTCCTCAACAGGGCGATACCAGTACACGATATCCGCGAGCAATATGACAGCGAGCAGATACGGCTTTCCATTATCGCGCAGTATCTCCCCATACCAGCTTTGAGGAATCACATTCCCCGTTATTCTTATTCTGTCCATTGCATCTACGGCAGCACAACCGCTGGAACGTATCCCCATGGTTACTGACCTCCTTTATCCTTCCATTCATCAAGAATTCTGATGATCTCTTCTTCTATTTCTTCCGCCGACATATCATCGGGGAAGTATTTTGAAAGCCTGTCGCCCTTAAAAGTCACTTTCCTGGGTTTGGGCTTTTCATCCGACAACAGCTCTATCAAAAGAGCCTTGGTTAGTTCCTTGTTCTGTGAATATCCTCTGATCTTCTCAGCCTGAGCAGGTGAGATAATGACACCGGTATTATTGATGATATCTTCTAACAGCCCCTGCTCTTTTTCGGTCAGATAAGATATTTCAACACCGGAGCGAATCGGCAGCTTCTTTTCATCCACAAAGCCGAGCAAAACATCCGTCAGACGTGACAGAAGGATATATCTCTGCACCGTCTTTCCACTTTCTCCTGCGGCCTCTCCTATGCTCTCAAAGGTACTTCCGCCTCCGGAACCCTGATGCTTCATCGCATCAAATTTCATCCGATAAGCGTGAGCCTTCTCGCTTGGAAGAATGTCTTCACGCTGGATATTCGTATCCACCATGGTTACGGTGGCTTCCTCATCGGAATAGTTCTTAATGAGAACCGGCATCGTTTCAAGTCCTGCCAGCTCGCAGGCACGTTTTCGCCTGTGACCGGCGATGATCTCATATCCTCCTGCAGTAAGAGGACGAACGATACCGGGCATCAGAACGCCATACTTTTTAATACTCTCCACTGTCTCGTCCATCTTCTCGTCGTCAAGCACGCGAAAGGGATGATTCTTAAATTCGTGGAGATCTGCCAGAGGCACTTCCGTGACAGCAGTATCATCACCGCCGACGATATCTGCGAAGGAGTTGATCTTGATCTTTCCTGATATGCTCCTGCTCATCCTGCAAGCACCTCCTTCGTCAGAGACTTATATGCATCTGCAACCTTTCCCTTCGGGTCATGCTCATAGATGCTTACACCTATCGCAGATATCTCAGATGCTCGGACAGAAAGAGGAATGATATTCTTGAAGAAATGGATCTGTCCTCCATACCCTTCTTCCAGAAGCTGCATGATCTCCTTTGCATAATTCGTCCTGCCATCCACCATGGTCAGTAATATGCCCTCAATATCCAGTTTCGGATTGATCTGCCTTTTCACCTTTCGCACTGTCTTGATCAGCTGTTCCAACCCTTTTGCCGGCAGATACGCCGCCTGTACGGGTATCAGAACGCTGTCAGCTGCTGCAAGAGCATTTACCGTAACCATTCCGAGAGAGGGCATACAGTCGATCAGGATGTAATCGTACTTGTCACTGACCAGGCTGATGAACTCCTTCAGAACAAGTTCCCTGCTCATAACATTCACAAGCGATACTTCCAAACCGGATAGTTCGATATTGCTGGGCATCAGATCAACGCCCTCTGCATGATGCAGGATCCCTTCTTCTGGATTCACATCTTCTTCGTTAATGATCTTTCCCATAACCGTAGCGATGGTATATTCCATTGCATCCGGCTCCTCATAGCCAAGACTTGCAGTCAGCGAACCCTGAGCATCTGCGTCGATCAAAAGTACACGCTTGCCTGCTCCTGCAAGTCCGATTCCCAAATTTCCTGTGGTGGTTGTCTTTCCGACCCCACCTTTCTGATTTGCTATTGCAATCACTTTACACATGAGCGCCTCCTTTTCAGAATTTCCTTCTGAAGTTTCTTTGCTTGTTTTTTCTCTGCTGCTGTTTCTTTTCGTATTTCAGATCCTTGAAAGTTGCGAACTGTCGGAGCCTTGGACCGGTTCCTGAGTTCGGCATGATCTTCGAGCAACTCATCAGCTCTAATCCTTTCTCACTCTGTACAAGCTCTATCACCCGTTTGATCTGGTATGACGTATTGGCCTGCACTCTCACATTTACGAGGTTTTCGGGAAACCTGCTCTCTCTGTAATCCATTGCGATAATTCTCCTCCTATGGCGATTTATTTTTCCGCAGGCTCATGTGATTTTTGTTGTGACGCAACAACACATGCACTATCGCTGTCCCATACATACGCGGTTTCTCCTCCTTTCCAACCTCAAAATCTGACCAATTTTGACCAAACTCCCCTCCGACACATGATTTCAATTGTCGTACTACCGGAAAGCCGCCAAAACACCACAACAGAGACAAAAAAAGAGCACTTCCTTCGAATTTTCATTCTTAGAAAGTGCCCTTAAGCCTTACATTATTCTGTTGGTTCTTTGGTTTCCGAATGGCCGTATTTGGCTCATTTCGGGTCATCTGAGTGGATTATTTGTTGTATTTTTGTCGTACCACCCTGTTCCTACACCCCTCAAACCCTTGATATTACTGACTTTTTCAGCCGAGTGACTTCAGCGTCGGGAACAGCAGCACGTCCCTGATGCTCGG
>Ga0310690_10001199_pt1 | contig 47534 bp, 46 predicted proteins | sample AusTroGonzalo_MG_2_FD_207661 | JGI IMG/M metagenome (GOLD analysis project Ga0310690, IMG submission 207661) | Bovine rumen microbial communities from tropical cattle in Woodstock, Queensland, Australia - Gonzalo_04 (v2) (version 2) | ecosystem: Host-associated > Mammals > Digestive system >... | reverse complement strand
AACTCCTCGGCGCGCGCCCTGTTGGTGTTCGGCACGGCTCGCATAAGCTGTTGTACTGTAATCTTGAATTCCATATCTCAGTCCTCCATGTTCTGTTCCTCGTCATATACTTCAGGCTCGTGGTACTGCCTGTAGTGGTGTCCTCTTCCAAGACCCTCGACAGCCTCGCCGATGGCCTCGCTCTTGGCCTTTATCAGCCTGCCAAGGAAGCGGATGAAAGCACGCCAGGCATCTGTCAGCGACAGCTCTATACCCATCTTCACATACGCCACATGGCCAACGATGCTTGCTATCTCACACGCACAGCCGATGCCGAGACCCATCGCCGATGCCCAGACGTGGGAGCATATATCCATCGGCTCAGTGACGGCAAGCCCGACAAACGCACCGATGGCAAGATAGGTGAGGTAGTCAATTGTCTTGTTGGCCGTCCGACGTGCAGCCCGCGAGAACCGCCACTTGTATTTGTCGGCAAGAGTGGCATTCCCAGCCTCCTGTGCCTCCTTGCGCCGTAGCTTAGCCTCAGAATATCCCCACCACAGATCGGCGAGGATAAGGACAATGGAACATACGAACATGTATCTCAGATCGTGGAGCACGTTCACCAACTCAGCCATCATGCCGCCCCAGTACACGCCTTTGATACCAACTGTTCCTGATGTTACGTTTGTGTTCATTTTTTATAAAATTAGTTTTGTCAATACACTTCCAATCATCGTCACGTAGCAGATACCCTCCGCCAGCAGCACTCCCTTTCCGTCAAGTATCACAGGCACTTCCTCAGAGTCGTTGATTAAAGCAAATGCAGACTTGAAAAATGCTACAACTCCGATGATTCCTGCCATGACAATCCACAGTAGCAGCCACCACGGGCAAATCAGTACCACGCACATCTGAGAGGCAATCCCTGCAATGACAGCCAGAGGGCAGTGCATCTTCTTCTCCTGAGTGAGAGGCATCACGCTGACAAACACAAGGCTGGTCAGTGTCACAAAGCCAAGCACCTCGGCATCCTTCAGGGAAAGCACCTCTATGACGGGTATCATGGTGGTGAAACTGACAGCCAACATCCACACAATCCACACCCACTGCCATTTCTTAGGCAGGGCATACACCAGTGCGCTGATGCTCTCAGGCAGCTTCCTCGTCCTCCTCATGGCCACCTCCAAGAAGGAGATGACCAAGAGGATTGAGGCTATCGTCAGATATATCATAGACATCATAGACTTGGGTCAAAAACAGCCCGCACCGAAAACCCATAGTACCGATTGTTGTAGTAATTTGAAAGGACACCACTACTATAGAAGCCCAGGTAGTAGGCATTACTCGAAGAGTTGTAAGTCGAAGACCAGTAGTAGCCGTTCGTACCCTCATTATAGAGGGAAGTACCATTGTAGAGACCACAAGCAGAAAAGAATATATACACAGAGTGGTCTGATTTCTTCATAAACTTACGGCCTGCTACACCAGTACTATTATAGTTACTTACCCATTCACTATCGGTGTTATCATACAACTCTTTAAATTCGACGTTTGTTGGTAATCTCCAAGGCGTGCCAAGACATGCACATGCAGCATCGTAGGTACCACCGACGGCGATGTCTGCTGTCAAACTTTTACCAGGAGTGGAATTATAGTCTGTTTGGTTAAAATTATACCCCTCACCTTGTCTGTGTCCTATAACATTACCCCAAGAGAAATACAGTCCAGCATCAGTAGGCTGGCTTGCACCAAGATTACATGTAGCCCACTTGATACCTGAAGGTAGTCCGAGGTCTACATATTCCATATCAGGATAACGGACTGGGCGGATAGGAAGACCAGAATATCTGTTACCGTACCAGTTTGGAATTGTAGCTCCACTGGAATCTATCTGACAATAATACGCTTTACCGCTTGTAGTACAACGAGACGCACTCCAGTAAAACCCTTGTTCTCCATGCAAATCTAACGTAGTATCGTCTATATATCCGCTATATGGAATCAAGATGTAGATGTTGTGGTCGGTCTTCTTCATAAATTTACAACACACAACGCCGTTAACCGTCACCTCTTCATGGTCTGTGTTAGTATTTAATTCGGTAAAATCATTATTCAGCGGTATTGTCCAAGGAGAACCCAAATTTACAAAGGCTGCGTTATAGGTAGCATCATTTAGTGATATTTCTAAGTAGGCATTTTTACCAGTAGTGTTATTGTACGTTGTGCTGTCAAAGACATATCCTTCGTCAGCAGTATGTCCAACAACGTTTGCAAAAGAGAAATACAGACCATCTTTCTCTGGACTGTCTGCTCCAATATTACATGTTGCCCAAAGAAGTCCGCTCGGAAGTCCTAAATCTACATAGTCTATGCCAGCAGCCACCTTAGAGATCATTATCCTTCGTCTAAGACTATTCATACGCTCTCCTCCTATTCGTTAGTAAGGTTGAACTCAGGCTTATTGGGATAGCCTGCTGTATTGTCATAAGCATCAACCGCCTCAATTGTGTCAAGTGCCTCCACAGCTGCGATGTGTGCCTTTGTGACACGGAAGCAGGCATCTGCATAGAGGTGAATCTGTGCGAGCATTACCTTTGCTGTCTGTACGGGAAGTTCAACAGGGTCGTCAATACCGTTGATGGGAATTGAGAGTGTTTCAGTGCCAACGGTTTCAGCAGAATCTATAGACAGCTTGTAGTTAGCCCTAATGTCAGGCGTAAACCAGTCAGTGATGGTCTCGCCGTCCTTGATGATATTGAAGCTATTCACTGCATCAGAGTTGTCATAGGCATTGATGGCACTTATCTTTTCCTGCTTTGCCTGTGCAAGAGTCCTCTCAGGTACGGGAGTCAGTTGCATATCCAGTACCTCCTTGACAGAGGCTGTGGGATAATCGTTGTGGAACTTCACCTGCTTTGCCGAGAGGAGCACCCACTTGTTGTCGAGGAAGTCCTGATAAGTTGAGCCTATCTTGCCTGCCCAATATTCTGCGTCGATCTCCGTAGGGGTCTCGAAGTAGTACCCCTTATGCTGTTTTCTAATATAAGTCTTTGTTGCCATAGTCGTATAAAATTTAAAAAGTTATCAGATACCGCGTACATAAATCCAGTTGATGGTATTGTTGCTCTCAGTAGTGTCAGGAGCACGGAGGAAGTCAATCTCCACATAGCCGCCTGCTGGTACTTCCAAGTCATCGGGGTCTTCACCTGCGGGGCAGATATACCTTACACTCTGGTCATCAATGTGTGAGAGGGTCACTGTGGTTGCCGATGCTGCCGTAAAGATGACGTGGCATGAATGGCCTACTGCTGGCAGCTTTCCAGATGTGAATGCCACCGATGTGACTGCTCCTGAGAGTGCAATCACATGGAGAGGCTTTTCGCCGTCAAGGGTGATGGCTCCCGATGTATTGCTATTGTCAGATGCAGTGGCTACGGTATAGCCTATCTCAGAATAGGCATAGCTTGGCTTACTTGCCGCCTTTGCCCAGGAGCTCACGTCAGAGGCTGGGAGAGTTGTAGGAATATCATTCTGTGTTGCCACCTTGTTTGTGGATGCGTTGTAGTCGTTGTTGATGAACGCCAGGGCATCCTGCTTGTTGTTCCAATCGTACTTCTCGCCTGTGGTGACAAGACTTACAGCCGTTCCTCCCTGTGCAGCAGTCTCACTTGAATAGGTGGTGTTGTCATTTGGAGGTGTCTGCCATGTACCGTCTTCACGCAGATACTTAGTGGTTCCTGCAGTGCTGCCAGGGTCTGGCACAAGTCCACTTGCATGTCCGTTTCCACTTGCTCCCATTACTCCCGGGTTTACCTGTGCCCCTACCTCGTAAGCGGGAAGCTCGATAATGCCGCCAGACGGACTGATGGGCTGTCCGGAAGGGCCTACCTTGATGCCCGACACGTCTGAGGAACTGATTTCGGTGTATGCACTGCCGCTCCATCGGTAAGACTTTTCGTTTGAGAGGTTGACGTATATCTTTCCACTCTCGCCAGCAATCTCCGTGGTGTAGGTGTTCTCCTCGTAGAACTTTCCGTCGGCTGCATTCAGGTAGCCTTCTATCACGTCATCGACGTAAGATGGGAGTTGTGAACTTGGAACCTTGCCGTCCGCCCCGAGTGTGGCGATGCCGTTGTTTGAACCGAGCTTGTTTTCGAGCGTTGTTACGCGGCCTTCAGTTTCCGAGTCCCGAACTGGACGGTCAACACCGCCAATTCTCAATTTGTCTAAATAATTTGAATTTGCCATAACTGTTATGATTTTAAATGATTATTCTCTTGTTAGTCGAATACAACGGTGTGGCTGTCTACGGTCACGCCCGATGCCGCCGGGAAGATGACGGTGTGCGTGGAAGCGTCGTAGGTCGGCGATGCCGTCTCAGCCTTCCACACTGCCGTCCTTGTCTCGTTGGCCTCGCCTGCGTTTGCCACCGCGATGTCATAGAGCTGGTAGAAGTTGTAGCCAGTGTTGCTCTGCGCATTGGCCACGCGGCAGAACTGGCCTATCTCGAAGTCCACCGTCTTGCCGTCCCTGGTGTAGGTGATGGTCGATGACGTGGGTGCGGCATTGAGCGTCGGCGTATATGCCGCTGCGCTTCCGCCTCCAGCCCCTGCGCCGAGCAGTTCCCAGTAGGCGGTGGTCACATTATTCTCAGTCACGAGGTCGTACAGTTTGTAGTACACATAGCCGTTTGTCTCTTCTTCCCCGTTCTCCTGGTCTGCCACGCGCACCTCGTCGCCGATCTTGAAGTCGTAGGTCTTGGCGTTCTGACCTGATCCGACGGTGTACTGCGTCGTCTGTTCTGTCGGGGCCTGCGCGAGCGTCACCAGCGTCACGCCCGTAGACTTCTTCTGCCGCGCCTCGATGGCCGTGCGGATCTGCGGGAGCACATTGGTCTTGAAGTCATCCATGATGGCATCCACCTGTTCCTGCGTATATATCTTTTTCTTGTTGCTTTCGTTTTCTTGTTCCATAATGATGGTAATTTATCAATTTTCGGTTATGTCAGTCAGTCGTACTGAAAGTGTAATCATCCCAGACTGCCTCCGCATCCTCGTCCGCTGCCAGCGTCAAGTCAGCTCCGGCAATGGCGGCTACATCCTCTTTAGTAGCAAAAACACCCGTAGCCCATTCGTAGATAGGCTTGTAGAGTCTTTCCAGGAACCCCTGTATTCCCGTAGCCGCCGTCGATTCATTTGCCACGTTTCCCATATTGTTGTGTATTAATTGTTGATAAAAGGCTGGAGTGACAGCCATGTTCATGGCGTTGCCGCCTGCCGCCACTCCAGCAGATGCTTACTCGGCAGCCTCGGCAGCGGCCATTGCGGCGGTCCAGGCAGCACTGCACTCGTTCTCTGTGATCTCGTCGAAGTCTGCGGGATGCAGAGCACTGTCGAGATTAACGTTCTCCTTGAGGGCAGACTTCCAGTTGCCGTTACCGTCCTGCTCGTAGTAGATCTCCTCTACGTTGTGGACGTCATCGTAGACAAGGGCAATCTCGTGAGCGGTAGCGTCCTTATAGGTGACGGTGTAGATGTGCTTCTGATTGCCGGTAGTCTTGATGACCTGATCGCCGACGTTCAGCGACTCAAGCTGCTCTGCTGTCAGGTTCATCGGGTCGGCACTGATCTTCTGGGGAATAGCATCCAGGATGTTCTGCACCTCAGTGGAGAGCTTGGCCTTGCCGATGGCACCGTCAGCGATGTCGGCGGTGATGGTATGCGTAGCACTGTCGATGGAGAGTGTCACGACCTTGCCGGTCTGCGTGCCGACGGTCAGGTACTCCACGAGGCCCGTCATGTCTGCGTAGCTGTAGGCGGGGCTGTCGGAAGCGGCATTCGAGTTGTACTTCATGAACACACCTGCTTTGGTGACGCCTACGGAAGAGCCTACCTCGGTCTGGCCGTCATAGAACTTGCCAGCATTGTCGCCGGTGCCTGCAACGATGGTCACAAGCTCGAACGTGCCGTTGAGCAGGTCCTTCTCGATGTCGATGTCCATTGTGGTGGCACCTGCACCTGTTCCCTTGGTAAAGCGGTAGCTCTTCAGCTTGCCAGTGTTCGGGTTCGACAGCACCTCGAAGGTCACGGCACCGTTCGACTGGGCGGTAGCCAGCTCGACGAGGGCGGAGCCTACGTCTGTCTTGTTACCGCCGTTGAACGCAGCATTGGTGAACGCGATGTCACCGGCCACGAGAGCGGCTTTCAGGCCGTCGGCGTATGCCTTGGCGGATGCGAGACTTGCTACGATTGTAGCGGCGATGAGATTCAGGGTGAACTGCAATCTCAGTTTGGTTACGATTTTTTTAAGATCCATAATACCAATAATTTAAATTGTTAATTAAATAAGAAAACTATAATGAGTCTGAAACCCATTCGAAACTATCCGTCGAGGTCGGCACCGCCGCCAGTGTCCTCACCTTCCGCTGCACCGGCCTCCTGCGTGTCGCCGCCAAGGTCAAGACCCGCAGTCCGCATAGCCTCCTGCCAGCAATCCACCAGTTCCTCCTCGGTGACTTCATCCATGTCGTCAAGGGCGTTCAGCTTTTCCCTGACACTCGGATGAAGATCCTTCTCCATCACGCTGTCATCCTTGATTTCCTCTGAGCCTACGCTGTCTGGCTCTGGCTGCGATGCGTCGCCTCCTGTAAACACGTGCGTCTTTTCGCCTTCCCTGATGATGATTTTCTTTATCTGTTCTGCCATAGTCGTAATTATGTAAAGATGATGATCGGTTGTACGTTCAGTTTCTCGGCTTTCGCATGGATGGCCGTCTTTGTAGTAAGCTTGCTTGAGTAGTACGTTTTCAGTCCGAGAGAGGGAGATCCTTTCTGCCAGAATTGCCACAGCCACAGGAACTTCCTGCGCTGCTCGATCAGGAAGCGCTTCGGGGCGACCTTCCTGACACGGATTACGATGGTCCTTTTTTTCTTCATATCTCTAAATTGTTTAATCGGTGGTCTCAAAGACATATTCATCCCATACGCTGTGCGCCTCGGCATCCGTCGCGAAGTCGAGGTTGTCCTGTTTGCCTTCCAGTGCCGTATAGATGCCTCCGCTCGTCACGGGGTTCCGGGAGTCCTCTGTCGGTTCGTCATCGAAGGCGAGCGTCGAAAGGACAGTCTGCGCAAGGTCTTCCTTCTCCTGTTGCGTCATCTCGTCGTAGTGAAGGTCATCGCCCTTGGCATAGATATCTTTCACGTACTGCTGGGTTGCGTAGTTCCAGACATACCAGAAGTTGAGGTCTCCGTTCGTGCCGTCGCCGATGTAAGCAGGGTGGTCGGCCATGTTCTTGGCGTAGTCGCCCTGTGTCTGTGCATAGCCTGCTTTCTCGTTGGCCAGCGAAGCCTTGCCGTCTGCCAGGCCAGCCTTCTCGTTGGCGAGGCCTGTAGCAGCTACGGCATCCGCACGAAGGTCTTTCCATTCCTTCTGCACGCCGCCGCTGTCGTTGGCGCCGAACCAGTCCGTCCAGATCTTGCGCACGCCCTTTGTGGGGGTTCCTGTTGATTCTCCGTAGAAGTTCTCCCACTGTGTTCCGACATTGCTCCAGAAGTCGTTCCACTTCTTGCGCACACCGTCGGCCAGCGTGTCGGAGAACCATGCCGTCCACTCTGACTTGCGGCCATCCCACCATGTGTTCCATGCCGAAAGCCTCTCGGCTATCCATACGGCCCAGTCGGTGTCCTTTCCTCCCTTGTAGGAAGTCCAGTCTGAATCCTTTCCGTTCTTGTAGGACGCCCAGTCTCCATCCTTATCGCTCTTGTAGCTGCCCCAGTCCGTATTCTTGGTGTTCTTAAACGAAGTCCAGTCGGCATCCTTGTCATCCTTGTAGCCGTTCCACTCTGTGCCGCGGCCCGCGAACCAGTCTGCCCACGTCTTCTGTACGCCTTTTGTGGGAGTACCTGTCTCTTCGCCGAAGAAGTCGGCCCAACGGGTGTTGATGTTGCTCCAGAAGTCGTCCCATTTCTTGCGCACGCCGTCGGCCAGGCTGTCGCTGAACCAGCTGTTCCATGCCGATACGGTGTTGTCGTACCAGTCGGTGATGGTCTTCTTCAGTCCGCCGTTGCCGTCGCTTCCTTTCCATTCGGTGCGTATCTCCGCAGCCGCCTCGGTAGCGGGCTGCTTCAGTGCGGCGATCTGCTCGACTGTAAAGTCGGTATAGGTGAATGCGTCGCCCTTGGGGATGACGAGGTTCAACTTGTATTTCGGATCACCCGTCACGCTGTCAGTACCGTCATCCGATACGGTGGCCTGAGCCGCCGTGCCGGGATTCCCTGTTGTCACGATGCCGATGGAGAATTGCGGCGTATGGCCGGTGAAGCCTCTCGCACCGCTCATGTCAATGAGGAACTGCGGACGCGGGCTGCTGTCGACGATGTACAGCTTGGCGGTGTCCTCGTCCTCCACGCTGCCGGTGTTGACCATGAAGAAATTGCCCTCCTTCAGTTCCGCTCCTCTGAATGCGTTCATCTCGGCGACGGACTGGAACACCTTGTCAACGGTGAAGTTGCGACCGTGGATGTTCTTTTCGGTCTTGTTGTATGTCTTCGAGGTGCTGTTGTATTCATACACCCATCCGCTTGCGTCAACGTATGTGGGATGCAGGGCCACGTCGTTGGCCAGCGCAGTGGCAGCCTCCGACTCAGACTTCAGCGATGAAAACTCAGCGACGCGCCCTGCTTCGGCATCGACCCTTCCTTGCTCTGCGTCCACACGTGCCGACTCGGCATCGACTCGGCCCTGTTCTGCAGTAGCGCGTCCGCTCTCAGCCGTGGCCCGCTTGCCCTCTTCTGTCACGCGGCTGCTCTCTGCTGATGAACGTCCTGACTCGGCCTGCTTGCGATTCAGCTCTTCTGCAGCGCGTTCCGACTCGGCATCCTTCCTGCCAGTCTCAGCCTGCTTCCGTTCCGTCTCGTTGTTTTCCCTTGTGGTCTCTGCTGCAGCCCGTCTGCCCTCTGCTGTTTCACGGGAAGACTCATGGTTCTGACGTGTAGTCTCGTTGGCCTGCCGCGTGTTCTCATTGACCTCTATCTGCTGGCGGCTTCTGTCGGTGCTCTGTGCAGCAGAGTTGGCGGAAGAGGCGGCTTCATTTGCTGCTCCTGCCGAACTGTTGGCATTGTCGATGGCCGTCTGTACGCTGCGTGCTGCCGTGTTTGCATTATTAGTGGCATTCTGTATCTCCACTTTCTTGTCGGCCCATTCAAGGCTTACGAGGTTGGATATGTCGCGACACGGCTTCCACAGCGCAAAGATGTCAAGCGCGAAAAACTCGGCAAACTGTCCGTTGGCGTCCTTCTTCACGCCTGGCAGTGTGTATAGCTGCTGCTCTTCTGTGCTGGAGGGTATCTCGTTCAGCTCCTCGATGTTCTCACCGATGACTCGACCGCTCGCCCTCATCACGTCGAGCGCGATGTCTCTGACTCTCTGTTCTTCCTGTGCTGTCATATCTCGTTTCCTTTCCTTTTTTAATATTCGTAAGCCTCAATGATTCTCCACGCACCTGCGCTTATGTTGGGGTCTGACCAGAACACAACAAACTTATAATGGCCAATCTCCAACTCCTGACTTCCTCCGCTTGTCGAGAAATACTGTATAATCGTCTTGCTTCCAGCAGAAGATACCTTTAGTTGTGCCCTGTCAGCGTAAGCCCTTGATGTCGGGTTATAGACCGTCAGACGCTTTCCCTTGACATACTGTGGGTCTGGTAGAATTACAGTATTGTTGTTTGATGTCGTTGCCTGGTAATAGTCTGCATCGTTCGGAATGTAATTGTAGTGAGGCGAACCGTACGCATAGCATTTGTAGTCATAAGTCGCCGTTTTCAGCTTACCTATTATTGTAAGGTTTCCAGCATTGTCAAGATACAAAGTGCTGACTCCCGAATTGTTCTTGCAGACAAGATTGTCGGCTGTCAGCGTGATTTTCTTGTTCTCGATGTCGATGCCCGTAGCAGACAGCTTTGTGTTTGTGTTTGAAAGCCCGCTTTGCACCTTTAAAGAGATACTCTTGGAACTCATGCTGATTATGGCCGTCGAGGAAACGCAGGCAGTAGAACCCTCTACGAGCATTGGGCAGAAGAAAAGCTCCGTTTGGTATTCGCTGTCTGCCCATATAAACAGATAGTAACCTGTCTTTGGGGCAGTAAAGCGCACATAATATCCTGACACGTCTCCATATTTGTCTGAAATTGAGCCTTTCGATACTGATACAGCCGTTCCTGTCACTGCTATAGTACTCTGGGCCGACTGTGTCTGACTGTACTTTACAGCTGAAAACGCAGATGTTCCAAACTCCGAGAAGTATGTCAAAGTGTATGTCTTGCCTTCTTCAAGGTATATAGACGGCGAACATATAGTCTTATATGTATTGTTGTTGCTGCCAAACGCCCCATTAGTGTTGTCGAAAAGGGCTGCTACAGAATAGAACGTACTGCCGCTTATGTAGTAACGAAGCCATCCGTTTCCGTTAGTCGCCCCCTTCATCAGGTTCTCGATGTTCAATCCAGACACTTTGGCTGTTAAGGAGTTTGCCGCCTGCTCAACACTCGACACGTCGCGCTTTACACCATTTATGGATGTCGTAAACTCTGTCCTGAGACCAGATGCCTTCGACTCAATCTTGCCTTCATAGTCGGTTCGTATGACAGCAGTGTCGTTTGTCCTTACAAGACATGGGGCCACATACTCGATGGAGCCGTTTCCATTAATGCCGAAATACATGCTGGCAGGGTTGGTGCTTGACTCGTTATAGTTAGGAATAGTAACGACAAGTGATATGAATTTCCATTCCGTTCCTACACTGATTGTCTTCTCGAATCTCCCGTCCTCGTTGTGCTGCCAGACTCGGATATGTGCGTTGACCGTTCCTCCGATGCCTCTTACGTATGCACTGAATCTGTATATGTCCGTCTTTTTCCAGAAAGACCATTTTTGAGACCAGTTCCTGTTGCCGCCGTTCGTGTTGTTGGAAATCCTGAAAGCCTTATAGCCTTTCACAGGAGAGTCTGAAACGGTCTCTATGGAACCTGATCCGTTTCCGCCTGAATCCACAAACCATTTTCCATCTCCAGCAGTTGCCGACCCAGACGATGTCGTGTATGATGACGGGTTTTGGGTGTTCTTCAGCAGGTTGTCTGCGCTGTCCGACAGCGCATACTCCGTCTTTGACATGTACTCTCCCTTGAAGTCGCCCTTTATCACCGTCTCGCGGTTGCCAAGGCGGTTCAGATACCAGGCGACCTGCAGAGTATAGTTCTTTGACTCCACGGTAATGGGAAGTTCTATATATCCGTGGTCGTAGGCATACGTGTACTCTCCGTTGGCCGTTGACGAGGTGGTAACGCCTGTCAGATACAGCATGTGGTTGCTGCTATTATAGCCTGCTTTTCCGCTCATTTCAGAGGAAGTGCCACTGCTGTTTGTTCCATACGCCTTTGCAGTGCCTGCCGTGAAGGAGACCTCAGTGCCGTCACGGTAAATCCTTACCTCTGCCCTTGGACCGTTCGTGGCACTTGCAAATGTTGCAGCCGCCGTAGTGTCCTGATTGTATATCAGCACCTGCGGGTTTATCTTCACCGTCAGCCCGTCCTTTCCCGGATCGCCATTGTTGCCATTCGTCCCCCATACGCTGACAAGATATACGTCACCCCATTCGGTGCTGCCGTCCGACCATTGGGTTTTCTCGATGGCGTACAGGTATTTGTTGGTGGCGTTCCACGGTGTCGCAAGGTCTGACAGCTTTGTCTTCCATGTGTTCTCATTGTATGTCGGATAGGTGGCAGAGGAAGAGGCAAAGTAATATTTAGCCACAACCATCACGCTCCTTCCGTCCTTTCCGAAGTGGTCGTACAGCCCGACATAGTACGGTGCCGTTGTCTTCTTCGTTCCGTCAACAGTCGTGCGCCACATGGCCACATAGATGCATTGTTTCTCTTCCGACACCTGCCCAGAGGGATTGTCGCGCCATGTGAAACTGCTCCACGTCGATACCGTCGGGGCGGTGGCCGATGCTGCCATAGGATCCGTGAACTGCATCAGGTAGCCGTCGCCGCTCACCCATTTGCGGATATGGAAATAGGCTGTTCCCTTTCGCTCCTCATATATCTCGGTGCCATCTACCTGCTTGGTCTTGGTGGAGTCGTAGCCTGTAATGTCAACCTTGATGGTCTCTTCCGTCAAGGCCGTCTGGTCGGCGATGCTGACTTGCAGATAGACGTTGTTCTGCGAGTTGTTGTTCTTGATGGATACGTAGCCCTTTGAGTCGCCGCTGATGCTGACGGTCTTCGGCTGGATGTCCGCCACACCGTTAAGCAGCAGGTCGATGTCTATGCGCTCCGAGAAAGCACCGCCGAACACCTTGCCTTCGGTGTTGCACGGAACGCTGACGATGGTGTCGCTCAGTACGGCCAACGGCGCATCCATGCCGTCGGCAGCATAGAGCGCAATGACGTGGTAGGTGACAGCATCCGCCATATTGCCATCCGTGAACTTCACCACCTCCTTGTTCCAGAGGAACTTGTCACGCTCGACGGAAGGCATCGTCGTACTCCATGACGTGCTGTTTGCGGCTGGGTGGTTGATGCCGTCAGTTGACAGCATATAGTAGTCTGTCACGCTCTTTATGCCGTTGGCGAAGTTGCCGATGCAGTGGGGGGGAGTTGTTGAGAGAGTGCCGTCATCAAGCACCGTCACCTCCATGTTCCACAGCCACAGCTTTCCGTCGTTGGCATAGTTCGGGGCCGTGCTTTTCGTCCATGTAGAATCAGGCCGCTGGTCGGCGGTATATCCTCCGCCGTAACTCGTCTGGCTGTTTGTGCGCTTGAAGTATTCCTCGATACCCTTCACATCGACGCTCTTGATAAGGCAGACATGGTATGTCACGCTGTCCGCAGAGCCGTCGGTGTATTTCACCGTCGTACGGTTCCACATATATCGGTACGTCTCGTCGAGCGTCAGGTTATTCTCAACCTTGGTCCACGAGTCAGGCATGACCTTCGGCGTGCCGTCGCTCTTGGCCTCTCCGCTCGTCGAGCGTCCGTATTCCTCTGTGATGCTCTGTATGGAGCGCGAGAAGTCGCCTATGCAGCCTATGTATGTCGTCTTCCTGCTCTGTGCAGCCGTCGCGCCGAAAGCTGGGGTTATGACCTCGCTCACCTCTGCATTCCAGAGGTATTTGTTTGCACCGCCTGTGTATGCAGGTATCACTCCGTCGCTCCACCCGTTGTTCGTCGGGTTGTTTGGGTCGAACGTAGGTGCGGTCGTTCCACTGTTCGACAGCTTGTAGTATTCCTGGAATCCGTTGTACGACTTTCCCGGCGTGCCCTTGGATGAACTGATATGGTAGAAAACCTCCACGAACGATCCGTCATCGTCCTTCGTATTATACTCAACCACCGTCATGTTCCACTGGTAGGGGTATGTGTCAGTCGGTGTGCGGTCAGCTTTCTCGTCCTCCCATGTGCCTGGGTCGTTCACCTTCACCGTGCGGCCCTCACAGCCACGGTACTTCGAGCGCCACGAGGCATCAGGTATATAGATGTCCGACGGGAATCCGTACTGTCCTGCCAGTCCGCTGCCGTCCTGCTTCGACAGGGCGTAGTATTCCTTTATGCCCTCCACGCCTCGTCCGAGGTTGGCTATGCAGTGGGGGGTCGATGCCGTCTGTGTGCCGTCGCTGAAACTTGTCAGCTCGAAGTTCCACAAGTATATCTTACCACTGTTAGCATCATAGGCAGGGCGCTGTTCGCTCCAGAGCAACTTGTTGTATGTCACCTTACCGTCCTGCACCTTGAACGTACTGTCGGGGTTTGTCGTCGGGCTTGTGCCTGTGCAGTACAGCTCCTCAACGGCACTCACGCCGTTGCCTACGCGCGTCACCTGATACGACACCGTGGTCTTCCCGTCCTGGTAGGTCACGGTGTGGCGCGTCCATATATAGGCATTGCCGACTGCCTGCGCTGCCACGTCCTCGAAATCGTCGTACCATGTCACGCGGGCATCGTCGGCGGGCATCGACATCACCTCCGTAGTCACGGCAAACTCCACCTTCGAGCCTGTGACAACCGAACCGAAGCGGCTTACGAAGTATTCGTACGTGGGCTGCATATTGTCGCTGTAGCTTGTCACGCGGCGCGTCCACAGGAACTCCAGCCCAGGGTCGCCGAGATGTCCGCCCTTTGCCTGTTCCAGAAGGGCGATGGTCTCGAACCAGTTCTGTGCGAGGTTGGCAGGTGGGGTTATGCCCTGTGAGTCGGCAGCATACGATACCCTTGTCTCAGTAATGGTAACGCCACGGTTCACCTGCTTCAGCCATATCCCTTTTCTCTCGGCATCCTCGCTCGGCTCCACGTAGGTGTAGTTACGTGTCAGCACCACTTTCCTGTCCGGATAGCCGTTAAGATGTCCGATGGAGCCGTCGAAGCCGTCCTGCCCGTCGTCGAGCTGTGCCTTGTTGTGGTCGTAGCGCTTCGGACGCTCATAGGCATCGTCACCCTCGCCGACGGTTTCCGTCTCTGTCATGCTCTCCCAGAAGAAGATGTCCTCGATGACACAGAGCCAAATGCAGCCCGCCCAGTTCACGCGGTCGTAATAGAAGTATTTCTTTCCTTCCTCCCACATCCCACGGTCAACCACGTTGGGCACAAGGCTTCCGTCGCGGGTAATCCACTTGAAGGTGCTGGCCGACAATTCGACTGCTCCTGGCGACAGCAGCATCGTGCGCTTGTTATTCATCGAGAACGAGTTGATGCCTGCATACATCTTTATGGCCGGTGTCTGTCCGCTCGTATCGTCATCGTCGCCCTGCGTCTCGAAGCTGATAAGCCCCATGCGCCCCGTCTTGTGACGGCTTCCCCAGCATACGATGCTGTCTCCGGCAGCGGGGATGTCAGAGCCTTCCACGTAGCCGCGCGTCTCAGGCGTGTTGATGTTCGACAGGTCAACGTAGTCGTAGAACCGTCCGTCATCAAGCTGCGCCGTACCTGTGGCCACAACCGTGCGCCAGTAGAAGATGTTGCCAGCCATTCCGCCGCGCTGTTCTATCTGCGCTTCGTCATGGGCCACCTCATACTCACGCGCCTCACGGCTCTCTATGTTGAACGTCTGGCAGCGTGCCTGGTCGCCCACCTTCCACCAGTTGCGGGTGCGGGTCGTTCCGTCATCGGCCACGAAATAGCAGCGGAACTTAGACACCCTCCGCCATTCCTCTTCTGAGAGCGACACGCGGATAAGCCTGCGTGATGCGTATGACACAAGGCCGAGACCCTGTGCGATGTTAAGAAGGAACGGCATACCTTTCAGCAGCCAGGGCACTACGGCCTCCGTATATCCCAGCACATCGTCGCTGTCGGTCAGGTAGTCCACGCGGTAGAGAATGCTTCCTGCGGGGCCGAGGTGCTGGTTTCCGCCGGTATAGCTCTCCTTGCGCACCTCCAGTTCTGCGAACACGGCCTTCATGCGGACGAACAGCTCGTCAACCTCTATATATGAGTGACCGTTGTGAGAGTTTGTCACGATGAATCCTTCGTCGCCGAGGCCGGAACCGTTATAATTGTCGGAACGTATCTCATTGATGACGGCTTCCGCTGCCGCCAGTTTCTCCGCCTCAAAACGTTCAACCTCCAGCTTCTCTCCCTTGATGTTCCTCGCCGTGATGTCGCCGTCCGCCGTCCAGCCGAATTTTTCCTTAACTCCGACCCAGATGCCTTTCAGGAACCCGATGAGCCCTGCGGCCTCGTCATCTTCGGTGCGGGACAGCTTGTCTTCGGCCGAGACGTTTATCTGCAGCGAGTCCATCCACGCCTTGATCTTCTCGAAGTTGCGCTTCAGCTTCAGACGGGATGACAGTCCGGTGTCACCTCCCGTGGTGCCCCATGGGAGGATGTCCTCAAACTGGATGCCCTGCTGCTGCGGTGTCACCTCAGTCTGCTGCTCCTGGATCTCGTTATTCTCGTCTGCCATCTCAGTCGATCCGTTCTAAGGGTTCGTGATTGAAGCTCATCAACAGGGGCTGCCAGAAATGACGTGCTTCGCCGGTGTCCTGGTCGCGGTAGGTGAGCATGTAGTTCTGCGGGTCATCATCGGCCTTCTTCTCGTTCTTCACGAGCAGGGCGTGCTCACAGGCTGTCTCGCCGTGGCTCTCGCAGCGCGTCATGCTGTAGGTCATATAGCTCAGGGCGAAGGGCTTTCCCTCTGCCGTGAGCTTTCGCATCTGATGGATGGCCTCGTATACTGTCATATTGCAAAGTTAGGCATAACCGTGCGGATGGAAAAGGACACTATCGGCGGGCGTTCTTCTCTAACTGCTCCTCGTGTTGGATCTCGTCGCGAAGGCTGCGGACGGTCAGCGAGCGGCCGGTATTCTCTGCAATCCGGACCAGCAGCCGCTCCACCTCGTCGAGCGAAGGGGTGCTGCCGATGGGCGACGTGCCGTCATCACCGTCATTTCCTCCGACCTGCGTGTAACCGCCACGGTAGCGGCCACGGCCGTAGGCTTCCTCCAGCATACGGGTTGAGTTGAGCATCTGTATGTCGCCCGCCCGCTGGTGACGGTCTATCACGTCGAGCACCGGGCGTACCTCGGGGTTGGCCACGGCCTTGTGGTTGGCCACGAACTCGTTCTGGTGGACTGGGATGACACCTGCCTGCTTTTTCGGATCGCCCTTCCTGGTGTACCCCTCCTGATAGTCATCCGAGAAACCGCCCTCATACAGGCCTGCAGCCTGGTCGGCTGCTGCCTTGGCCGATGCCAGCTGCATGGCTCCGGCAGCGGCGGCGAGGGCTACGAATGGGATGGCCCACGGCATTCCCAGCTCGGCGATGGTCTTGGCGATACCAGCGGCCGTCGAGGCGACGATCTGCAGCACCTGGATCTGGAAGTTCCGGTTGGCATACTTCTTTTGGATGGCAGCCTTTTCAGCCTCCTGCTGCTCCTCGAGCTTCGTGGTGTCCTTACCCTGTTTCCTGGCTGCGGCGATGAGCTTCTTGTATTTCGCATCCACGGCGGCTGTCTCACGCTGCTGCATGGCCGAGAAGAGGGAAGAGGCAGAGGAGAGGAGATTGTTCACCCCGTCGATGGCTGCCTGCCGGATGGTCTGGCGCTTGTCAGTCTCTGCCTGGGCGATATCTGACAGGTTCTGCTGGTACTGCTGATAGCTGATGAGATCCTGTGCGCGATATTCCTCATTCAGTTCGCGCATCCTGTCGAACGACTCGCCCTCGAAGTTCAGGTGCAGCATCCTGTTGTTGGTGTCCTGATAGCTCTTCGTAAAGTCGTCCGCCTCCTTTTTCTGTGCCTGCAGCTGCTGTAGCTCCAGCTGGATCAGCTGCTTCTGTGCGGCCAGGTATTCGGCTGAGCCTTCCTTCAGTTTAGCGACGCGCTGCTGCTGGTATTTGATTTCCACCTCCAGCTTCCTGCGGCTGTATTCCTCTTCGGTGGAGATCTCGCCGGAAAGCCGCTCTCGCGCCAGACCGACCTCTTCAGCAGCCTGCTCACGGTCGATTTCCTGCAGTTTTTCCGACAGTCTGCGCTTCTCAGCCTCGCGCTCATAGTTAGCCCTCTTGGCAACCAGATCCAGGACTTTATTGGCAGTCTCCTGCTGATCGCTCTGACTGGCGCCGTAGTCTTTCTGTATCTGGAAGATCTGCTGCAGATAGTTTTCCTCGGCAAGGAATTCCCGCTGATGCCATTCATCAGCCAGCTCCTTTCGCCCCTGATACTGTTGCTTGAGCATGATCAGTTCCTTCTCATAGTCGGCCTTGGCCTGCGCCTCCTTCTCTTTGCGGCGCTTCATCTGCTTATCCAAACCGTTACCGCTACCAGAGCCGCCTGATCCGCCATCACCGTCATCATCAGGCTCAGGCGTGATAGCATCGTTGACGGCACTCTCTTGAAGTTCTACGCCAAATGCATCATATATAGCTTTTCTTTCCGCCAGCTTTTCGTTTAGTTTCTGGTTGGCTTTGTCAAGAACGGATTGTGTATGGTCAACAAGATCCGATGTGGTATTACCTGTTGACCCCCAGCTGGTGGTATAGCTGTAGCCAGGACCCGCGTTCTTTGCATCGTCGGCTGCCTTTTGTGCCTTTTTCTGTTCTACGCGGAGCTTGGCCATCTCCTTGCCTATTTCCTGCAGTTGTTCTTTGGCACCCTCCAGCTCGTACTTTTTCGACAGACTGAGCAAGTAGTCATCAAGCGCTTTCTTGTTTTCCTTGTAAGCGCCTGTCTCTTTGTCCAATTCCGTAACATAACCAGGAATCGCTTCCTTTAACTTATCGATAGCCTCCAGACGTTTCTCTTTGCTGATTAGTTCGTTTTTAGATGCAGCTATCAACAGTTGGATCTTCTCCTCTTCCTTACCAACTTTCTCGGCAGCCGACTCACGAATACTATTAAGAACCCGTTGGGCCTTTGTGACTTCGTCGGTTCGTTTGGTCAGGTCGTACATAATAGCGATTAAGGCTGCAACGGCTGCACCTATGGCGAGGTACGGATGTTTTGTTAATACCAGCCATAACCGTTTGGTTCCAGCTACGAGTACATCATTCCAGAATGCCATCGCCTTCTGTTTGATGATGTGCGCCTCTTCTGCTATGGTGAGAGTGGCAATGGCTGTTGTAAGTACTACTATCGTTGTAGTGAATTTACCTGCAAAAGAGATAATGGTCGACAGGATTTTCAGTGTGGTGGTACCAACCGTTATACTGCCCTCAACGATAGGCATCAGCTTCTGGCCCAGTTCTACTGACACGTCGTTCATGGCTTTCTTGGCCATCTCCAGTTTAGCTGCAGCCGAACTGTTGGCGTTGTTGAACTCCTCGATGATTGAGGTGCCTTCGTCGTAGGCCTGACGAGCATCGTTTTGGGCCTTCTTCAGTTCATCCATCTTATTGATGAGCGAGGAGATGACAGGCACGGCCTGTGTGCCCTGCATCTTCAGCGACTTCAGGGCAGGTGCCAGGGCGTCGAAACCGCCGTTTGCCTTCAATCCTTCCAGAAATTGGAGGATGGCAGCGTTGGCATCGGTCTTCAGCAGATCCGAGAAGGCTTTCACGTCGAGCTTGGCGGCACGGGCGAACTTTGCCGGGTCGGTAAACATCTTCGTGATCAGCTGGGCGAACACACCACTGGCCGTCTGGCCATCGATGCCCGCCTGGGAGAGGGCAGAGGCATAGCCCATGATATCGGTCTGCGAGATCTTGGCGTTGACGGCCATGCCTGCCATGGAGGATGTGAACTCCGTGATGAAACCGGTATTGGCCGAAGAGTTGGCACCCAGCACGTTGATGGCCGAGCCGGTGGCCAGCATGGCACCGTTAAGGCCCTTGGTCTTATCCTCGCCGAATACCATGGTGAGCTTGCCGATCTGGTCGATGGCACCCTCGCCGAGGTCATCGCCCAGGGCGACATTGATCTTGTCTGCAGCATCAACGAAGCCGATGATATTATTTTTGCCCTGGATACCCAGTCGGCCTGCCGCACCTGCCAGTGCATTCAGTTCCTCGCGGGTGGTACGGGTGGTCATCTGCTTGAAGGCCTCATTCATATCCTCCACCTCAGCTTTGGTCTGACCGGTGTACTTCATCACATCAGTCATCGCATCATCCATCTTGGCGAAGGCCTGTACATGCTCGTCGGCCCACTGTACAACACGATCCTTGATCTGAAGTGCTGCATTCAAGGCTACAACGCCTTTTGATATTGTACCGAACAGACTCAAAGATTCCTGGGTTTGCTGGGCGGTGGTTCGCAGCTCTTTCATCCGTTCCTTCACCGCATCCAGCTCTTCCTTGTATTCGCGGAATTCATCTGTTTGCGGATTCAGGTTATTGAGTACTGCTGTCAAATCTTTGGCTCTTTGTCCCAACTGTTGGAGAGAAAGTTTGTTGATGTTGGCAGACCGGGTCCACTCCTTCATTTTCATCTCATTCTCATGCAGCGTCCTTGCCTGTTTTGAGAGAGTTGAACTGAGTTTGTTGTATTCGTCACGCTGCTCCTTGGTCATGGCACTAAGCCCGTTCTTGGCGAGCTTGTCCATGGCCTTGCGGGTCTTTTCAATTTCCTTCTGACCTTGTTTCAGGTCTTCCTGCAACTGCTGCAACTGCTGCTGATCATAATCCGGCTTTACATTGAAGCGCAGGTTGATGGTGTCGACAGAAATACTCATTTATCCTTGCTTTTTCGGCAAAGATACTCATAATATTATGTAGACAAAAGGACATAAAAAACAGCCCCGTTAATGAGGCTGTTATATCGTCAAGACCAGGCGTAGTCCCAGAAATCGTCGTCTTTTTTATTCGGGCGTCTCTTCTTGGGCTTCTGCTTCTTCGGATCCGTCTTCTTAGGATTCATCAGACCGACTACCAGTCCAATCAAGCATCCTCCGAGTATCATCAGTAATGTTGTCATATCCAACTCCTTTCTTCTTTTGTTGCTGCAAATATCGGCAAAAATCCGCAAATATGCAAGGGGGAATCCCTATTATATAGGGAGGAATCCCTAAATGTTATTCCTTAGTATGAAAGAGATATTTTGCTACTAAAATAAAGATGCCAATGACGTTGGCTGCAGAGGTTGTAACAATTGCAATTAATACGGAACTGTCAAGCCGCGTCAATCCGAAACCGTTAAAATATAGTAAGACCATAACAATAAAGAGATATACGCATAACAAAACGAATATTTTGTCTGCATATCCTTTTCTCTGTATTCGGTCTTGTTTCCTTCCTTCAAGTTCCTCCCGCCTTAGATGGAGATCTACCAGCGATTTCTCTTTTTCAATATCTGTCAGGGTAACAGATTCTTTGCTTTCGGAATTATCTACACGTTCTTGTGGAATGCGCGCGAGACGTTCTAAATCACCGAATATAGAATTTACGTCTGCCATTAATCCTCGCTTTTGAGAAGTTGGTCAACGATTTTTCTGTAATACACACGGGTAACGATATCTGGGATTTCGTTGTTCTTTCCTTCTTCGTAAACCAAAGCCCAAGGGGATCCTTTTTTGTGAAGTAATTCTACAAGACCTGAATCAGAATAATGATTATAATTCTTCCACACAAAATCACAAGTCTTCCGGGCGTTTTCATCCTCCAGTTCAGGGGTAGAAAGATTGACAGTTATAATTCCTCCGTTTTCAACCTCATCAGAAAAGATTTCTGTTTTTTTAGTAATCGGTTGATTCCCGTAAATCTTGAATGAATGGTAAACGGATGGTACTACAGGGCCGTATTTCCATGCCTCGACTTTATCGAATCTCGGATTAAAAGCTGACTCATTAAATAAGGCCAACATATATCCGTGTGCGATATATACAAGCTTCATTAACTTCAGTGGTTTTAAGTCTTTGGTTCCATTAAGTGACTTATCCACGAAGTAATTGGCTACAGACAAAGCACTATCCTTCATAATCTGTTTTTAGCTGCTATACAGTTTTGTTCATACGTTTTATTGCGCTGCAAAGATACGATAAATTTTAAATATGTTTGTCATTATAAGAGAAAATTTTCAGATATAAACTGTTTTTTTTGTGAATTTAAACGTTTCTTTTTGCTGTGCGTGTGCACAATTAACTAATTTGCGGCGAAATCGTTCTTTGCAGATTGCAAAATGCCACGGATGCGCTGGAGCTCGTGGTCGCTCATTCCGGCGGTGAGACGGCGGATCAGACGGCCGTAGCCCGCATAGCGGTTCTTGTTGTACCACTGCACCTTCTTAGGACGGTGGTTCTTCTTGCCCCACACCTCGCCATTCTTCTTGGCCCATGCCTGCTGTTGCTTGCGCCTGCGGGCCATCACCTCCATGGCGCGGCCGTAGGTGAGGAAGCTGACGGTGAGCGTCTGTGCCCCGCCTTCGGAACCCGTCTGGTAGTCGAACGAGTCGATCAGGTCGCCCGACACCACGTGCCCGCCCTTCTCCAGTGCCTCGACGAAGCGGTCGATGAGCCATTCGCCATGCTGCGACAGCTCCTCTCTGACAAACAGGTCTATCTCCTTGTAGCTGATATCATCCATGCTGCAAAGCTACATAAAAAAATCCGCCCCCGAAAGGACGGATTCGAATTGAAATTAATCGCCGCTGCCTGGATCCTCATCGTCGGGCTGTCCTGCAGCCTTCTTGGCTTCCTGCACCTTCTGTCGCCACTCGCGGTTGAGGAGGATGCTGCCGTACTTCGTGAGCTCGGCCTTGGTGAAGTCGCCGGTGGCCTGGGCGCACTGGCGGATAGCCTGGATGCCGACGGGCTTGCCCTGCTCGTTGGTCATGCCGACGGTGAGGTTCACGTCGGCCAGTGTCGGCCAGCCGCCCTGGTTCTCGATATGGGCCGAGAAGATGGCCAGGTTGTCGATCTTAACGGGCTGTCCGTTCAGGTTCAGCTCGCGGATGCACTTCACCATGTCGCGGAGTATGCCGACGATGGTACCCTCAGAGAAGGGGGTGTTGTGCTCGCTCATGTGCCTGGCGAGCCCTACGAGGTCGATGGGCGTCTCGTTGTCGGCGAAGGCGTAGTACTTGCCGTAGGCGTTTGAATAGCTGTTGTTGTTCTGTGAAAGGTAGACTTTTACTGCCATGTTGTTAATTGATAATTGAGAATTGAAAATTGAGAATTGGCTTGCGCCGCTTCTTGTGGCGTTTCCACGGTGCAAAGATATACAATAAGGAAAGGGCAGATTAGGTTGCGTCTTGTTACGCCCTTTTATCTGCCCTTTCAGCTCTAAATTTCCAATTTTCAATTCGGATTGCTGTCGTTCCACCTCCCGTCGTCGAGCCATGCCGCACCGTCATCCCAAACGCCTTTGGTGAGCACCCACCGCTTCAGGATGGCTTCATCGCTCACCTCGATGGGGTAGCAGGTGATCTTCCATAGTTTTTGGCGCCCTTCTGCGGTAATAACCTCTTCGATATCGCGCACCACGTAACGACGGTTTCGTATGACGTACACCTGTCGTGGATCACAGACATTGGGGTCGAAAGTCTCGAAAGTGACAGTCTTTCCTGTATCTATCTGGTAGCCGCCTTGGTAGTAGCCGTCGTCGAGGTCCTTCAGCCGGAGTGATCCTTCCAGGTTTACAAAGTCTGATGGTCTTCCGACGGTGGGGCGTGCCATGGCGTGATAAGCGTCGGTATAGACAATGGGGTTACCTTGGCTGGTGGTCCCTGCAATGAAGGCACAGTAGAGGTCGCCTGCACTGCTTTCTTTCTTCTCGACAGCACGGATGGTCTCTTCGAAGGTGTCCTTTTGCTCAACCATATCATCCTCTACCACTTCCCACTCTTCTTCGTCGCCCTCTAAGTATCTGGCATTACTTACCACCTCGCTCCATCCCACATCGTGTCCGTCGTAGCCATCGGTAGTGCCGAGGTCGATCACCTCTGTGTCATCCGGCCATCCGAGGTAGGCCATTGGGGCGGGCGTAATTTTCATTTCCAGAGTCGAGGTGGTTTCCTCGCGGTCGATATCGGCAAACTGGTCCACCTCACATAGCCGTGCACCCGAAGTCTCTGTCCCGTCTGCGCTGATCCTCACATAACTGCTGCAGATATATTTCCGGCCTGTCGACGTATCGCGGAGGATAATGGGTGTTCCCGGACTGATGCTTGCCGAGGCGTAGCGGATATCACCAAGACTGGCATAGTCGCGGGTGATTGTTGATGCAGGCAGGCCTTCCGGCAGCTTCATCAGCTTGGCCCAGCGGTGGTCAGGCAGCTCGTAGCTGACATCCGACGAGGTGAATTCTTTCTCGCGGGAGTCGTCATCCTCTAGATTTGTCTCGTAAGCATCCACGATATCACTGAGCGGCAACTGCCTGGCCTCGTAGTAATAGGTGGTCTTCAGTAGGATGCTACAGGTCTTCTCCAGACTGTCAGTCACAAACACTACACCCGTTAGCTTCTCTACTTCTGTCAGGAAGTCCTTCACCGTCCATCCGGCCAACATCATGGCGATATTGGTGGTGCTTCGACAGTTCAGGATGAAGAGGTTCTTGAACATGGTGTTCTCCAGATCGTTGCGAACGATGGTGTAACCCATGGCGGTGATGATCTTGCTGATTAGCGGGCAAAGCAGCGGCGAGGGATTGTTCTTGACATACGAGCCTCCCATGAAGGTGCGGAGTGTAGCTATGCCCGTCCTCGTATATATGAACTTCCGCTGATAGTTCATCAATCCGCCTGCAGAGGTCCGTGCGATGGGATAGACGCAGTTGTCGTTGTTGGCTTCGCCAAGATACAACTCTTCGATCTTCTTGTCCTGTCCGGCGAAGTAGTTCATCTCCGACTCGCCGCTGACGATCTGAATGGTGACCGTCTCGGCGGTCCAGCGGGTAACGACTTCCTTGCCACGGCAATACACATGACCGTCGGCTATGAGTACGGCCGTGCGGTCGGTATCGATCTGGCCGATTTTGTTGGTGCGGTTCAGAAACTGGTAGAGCACATTGTTCACGGGGTTGTCGAGGCGCAGCGTGCAGTCGTAGGTGTATTCCCCCGACTTGGTAAAGAAGGAGTTCTCGCGCTTTACGGTAGAACGGAAGTTCTGTGGCAGCACCACCTCAACGCCTGCTATCAACAACTGTGTCATAATCCGGTGCCGTTTTTATCCTTCAGTCGGAAGGCGGCGCTCATGCCATTGAATCCGCCGAAGTTGTTATACTCCCACTCGATGGTCAGGCCGCGGCTGTAGTCCAGTTCGCCCTGGTCGCAGAACTCCTGGAAGTCCTCGCCGGTCAGCAGTCTGACAATGGCGGCCATCAGCCGCTGGATGCGGGCAAACTCGTCGTACTCCCACTGGATGCCCTGTTTGTCGGCAGGCCATTTCTCCAGCACGTAGATGATACACTCGCCTTCGCTCCAGGTGTAGCTCTTATGATGGATATCGCTGCCGGGGATGTTTCCGGCAACCACGATGCCCGCCATGTCCTTCAACATATTGATCAGCTGGTCTTCGGTGACGGCCAGCTTGATCTTCGGTGTCTCTTCCTCGCAATTCCTGGCAGCAGCGGCCACCAGCTCTGCAATAAACTGTCTGTAGTTGTTGATTGCTATCATAATCCTTGTTTTGGGTCTGCCATCTTGAAGGATATCTCCACGCGGTTCATGCCCGTAGAGCGCTTTACCTGTGTGTAGTTGGCCTTGGTGATGAGGATGGGCAACCATTGGCTGTTCATATATACCTGCGCTTTGCGCGAGGTGATCAGATCACTCCACGAGGCGTATTCGAGCTCTGAGTGTATGCGCCCGGAACGCAGCGTGTACTCGTCGTTCTGCTCCACACTGTAGCGTACTCGACTGCCGTACATCAGTGAGGTCTGGTCCTGGAATCCCGGCTTCACCTGCAACGGCTCGGGCGTCATCATTGTCTGTGGCACGTCATAACGGTTGAGGAACCTCACGGCTACAGCCTTTTCGGGGCATGTGGTGCGCTCCACCCAGTTCACCAGCCCATCGCCGAGGGTGTTGTTGAGGATGTGGTGCGACTCCATCACTGTCGTTCCTGAAATACGTGTGAACGATATTGGCGCGATTGGCTGCCCGTTGGTTCCGTAGACTGTCACCATGTCGCCTGCCAGCATATAGGTTTTCTCTCCGTTGGGGTCGCGGGGATTCCTCAGGCGCGAGGCAAAGAGATAGTCGCCTGTCGGCTTGTATGTCGTGCTACCAACCTTCAGTTCCACAATGGCTGCAGCATGATCTTGCGAGCCGTCGAGATCGCCATAGATGGCAGCCTCCAGCACGTTGCGTAGTCCGCGAATAGCTATCTTGCCGTTGGCGGGCGAATACTTCTCGTGGAGTATCACGGTGCCGTTCACCTTCAGACTGGCCTCTAAGGTTGAGTCCGAGGTGGTCTCGAGCAGGCCCACGTCGGCCACGAACTTGGTGGGGAAGATCTGACTCATACGCGCATGAATTTATTCTGTGGGTCGTTTTCCGGCATCTGGAGGTGGGTGGCCGTCTCCAGTCCGGCTGCCTGGTCGCGCAGCTGCTTCATCTCGTTCATCCAGTAGTGCTGTTCTTTCGAGAGGTGCTTCAGGTAGTCGTCGAGCCGTTCCAGGGCTGCCGCTTCCTTGCGGTTGCCGCCACCGTCGCTCTCAAAGAGCTTCATCAGTCCGTAGGGCAGTGCCTGCAGAGAGGTGCGGCGCCCCATCAGGGCGACGGCACCGAGGGCCACAGCCATCTGGGCAGCGTAGGTCAGCGTGTCGGTATTCTCAAACGTGTGGAAATCGTCGGCGGTGAAATGCTGTCCGTAGGCCTTCTCCACGAACCGCTGGCTCTCGGCCAGGAACGGTATCAGGCGCATATATAACCAAGGCGAGGCTTCTACGCCAGTGAGCCATGTCAGCGTTTCGGCACCCTTTACGATGAGTGAGGCCCGGCGCTTCCATGTGTCCGTCTGCTGGAAACGGGGATCGTTATCCAGGGCACCGACCAGACGGTCGAGGGCACGGTAGTATTCCTCCAGATGGGCGCGGTCGTCACGGGCCAGCTGCCACTCGAAGGGGCGGGCCTCGTTCTCTTTGTCGATCTTCACCTTGCGGCCCATATCCTCGTGTGAGATATCGTTGAGCCGGTAGTAGCGCATGGTGGCCATGTAGGCGATGGCCTGCTGACAGCTTACCAGTGCCTTGGCGTTCGAGATGTAGAGAGTGTCGCCTTCGGCGCGCACCTGCAGGCCGTACGGCGAATAGCCATTGAACAGGACGTTGCCCTCGTTATCGACGGTGACATCCACCGAACCGACATGCCGACTGTTGTCATCTTCGGTGACGATATCGACGGTCCCCGGTTTGCCTTCCGACTCTTCTTCCAGACAGGCCATCATCTTGCGTCCTATGATGTTGGTGATCTCTTCCTCAACACCCTTGATGATGGTCTCTATACGGCTGAAATCGGCATTGGCGTAGAAGGATCCCGTGAGTTCCCTGAGCTTTTCTGATGATTTGATGAGCATGATGTTGTTTACGTTTTACGGATTTACGATTTACGTTTTCTAAGGTGCTGCAGGGTGTTGTAGTCCTGCAACAGCTTCAGCATGACGGTGAGCAGGGGTGTGTGGTCCACATCCCTGGCGGTGCCGAACACATGGCTCTCGGCCAGTGTCAGACATATCTGCTGCATTCCGCCGCCTGACTCCTGGCTTCCGCCCCCTGACTCCTGACTCCTGAAAATCGGTGCGAAGCACACTTCCTCGCCGTCGATGATGAAGATGCCGGTGGTCAGGTATTCGCAGAAATAGGCAAACCAGGCGTAGATGCCCCACTGCTGCCACGGCTGCATCTGCCGTCCGCGCCCGATCTTGTCATCCAGCGAGTCCCAGTCGTAGGGCTGGCGCCGCAGCTGCCGCTCCTGCTTCTGCTGCCGTGAGGCTTCAGGACGATAGAGCAGGCCGGCCAGGGCACAGAGGGCCGTGGGGTTCTGGTCGCTCTCATAGGCCTTCAGATGGGCGATTGCCTGCCGGAACTCGCCGAACACGAGGTCGCTGCCGTGTGAGAGCGGTCCGAGCCACTGGCGCACCTTTGGCAACAGGTTCTCCGTCGATCGGTAGACGAGCGACAGGTGCCCTTCGTCGGCCTTCCATAGCCAGTCGAGCGACTGTGCCAGCTGACTGACCAGCGTAAGCCACTGGCTGTTGTTCGGCTGCTGCCTGACACCGCGGTTCCTGAGCATCGCCCGAGCCGTCTCTATACGCACATCCTCCACCGTCCATGCGTGGTCGGTGGTGGCTATCAGGTGCCGTATCTTCAGCACCTCGCGCCAGTCGGCCTCCGTGAGCTCATCCCACGTCTCCGGCAGTGTGATATATCTCTGCTTACTCATTGCTGGTTGGTCATGCGGTCGTCCGCCGATACGTTGTCTTCCTTCTGTACGGTCTTGTGGTAGAACCCCAGCCAGAGGTCGCGCTTCTCGGGGAAGTTGATGTGCATGGCATCGTTGAGAGCCTCCAGTGCAATCTCCTCGGGGATGCGGGTATCGGCACCGTAGAAGATCTTCAGGGCGTAGAGCATCTGACTTCCGGAATCGCTCTTGCCGTCGATGATGATGTTCGCCAGGGCGGGGGAGAGACCCATCGCCGAGGTGGTGGCCGAGTCGGCCATCTTGGCGATATCCTTCTGGGCGGCGATGTATTTGTCGAGATTCAGTTCTATCGGCTCAATCTTCCACTCCTGCACGTGGCCCTGGTCATCGACGAAGTCCACGCAGGTAAAGAACTTGCCTGCATTCTGCTTGCCAGCCATCACGTCGGCAATCTGGCGGGTGATCCGGTCGCGCAACCTATCCAGTTCCGTACTCACCTGCTGGTCGGTCCAGTCCGGATGATCCTGCTCGATGGCAGTCTGCTTCTCGTGCCAGTAGGCCTGAGGCTCATGGACGATATAGGCGGCAGCGATGACGTTATCGTTCAGTGCCCGCACGATCTCGGCGATATCGTTGGCATCCTGCATCCATGGAATGCTGCCGTGGAAGGATGATATCGCATAGAGGTTACGGCCGAAGCTCCGCATACTGTGGTAGCCGATGGCTGCCTCGTGGTCGGTGGCGTGCCACTTGTCGAACACAGGGAAGATCTGCAGCTGGCGCCAGCGCTCCATGTCGCCATAGAGCACCTGGCGGATATCGTCGAGGTGGGGCGTCTTCTTCGTGTCGGGCCACACCAGCCGACAGTCGGCAGAGGGCAGGCATTTCAGGCTGTGAATCCACGGCTTGCCGATGCGCACGCTCTTGGCGCACTGGTACATGGTGAAGTGACCGCCCATGTGGACGAACTCCTGCAGACAGTCGTGGACGTAGCGCATCGAGTCCCACGACTCCAGCCACGAGCGCACCTCGCGGTCTTCCTGCCACTGCTGCTGCACCTCGTTGTCTACGATCTGGTTGCGGTACATCTGCAGACCCTGCCCGTAGATGAGTCCTACCTTCCTGGCAAGGATGCCCGGGCCGATGTTGTTCTTCTCCAGCAGGTCGCGCACCATGCGGGGCATCTGGTCGTCAGGTCCCCAGGGCACGATGCTCACACCGCCCACCGACTGCGGATCTTTGTCCCATGAGCGCCCGCCGAGGTCGAAGAACGAACTCAACGACTGGTCATTGAAACGTGAGCCCAGGGCCACGGCGTATGTACCTACACCGGTATCGACCATGGCGAACTTGCCCGCACGGTCAACGATCTTTCCTTTGATGATCTTCTCTTTCATCTGTGTCATTCTGTGTTATCTGTGGCACAAAGTTATATAATATAATGTACGCTCGAAAGGACACCTTGCCCGCCGGTGGCCCTTGGGTCACATTTCCGAGGGGATTCCGGGGGCTGCGGTCGCAAGTCTTCGTCGGGGCGGGCCGAACCGAAACGTGCGTGCATCGAAGTCGATTTATTTTTTCACACTCAGAAATGCCCTGTTTATCGGGGTTTTGCGATTTTTGCCGTTAAAAAATGGGGTAAAAGTTGCCGCTTTTTGACAAAAACTTCCCCTTTTTGAAGACAAAAAAAGCCGCCAAACGGTATGGCGGCAGCAGATTATTCGCTTTTCACTTTATTTTTCACTTACTTCGGATCAATGACCGTGTGGCGACCGAAGCTCTGCCAGATGTTCACCCATTCCTTGCGCATGATGAGGTATTTGAGGGCGTCGGTGAGGTTGGTCGATTCCTGTGGCAGGCGGGCGGTAGAGAGCTTGTCGCCCTTCTTCTCCTTACGGATATCCTTCCGGCCTGTGCGCTTGTCCTCGACCACCTGGATAGGGCAGTTCTCCATCTCGGCCTTCAGGTTCGGACAGTTCTGTGCATCGATGTGCAGTGTGAAGAGCTGCCGGCTGAGCTGGCGGGAGAAAAGGGCACTGAAGAACTGGTATTCGGTGTTGGAGTAGATATCACCCTGACCGAGCGACATCAGCTGCACGCGCCAGCCGCTGCGGGTACCGTCGGCACGTGTCTCGATGGCCGCCTTGATGCGCTGCATCATCGAGGTACCTACACGGCGGTAGTTGTTCATGGCACGGTCGTAGTAGAGGCGCAGCAGCTTTGTTCGGTGAGGGGCGAAATAGTCGAGGAACCGGTCGGCCAACTGCCGCTCATTGTCGGGCGGAAGGGTGTAGATCTCCTTCATGACGCGGTATTCGCGGCCACGCTGCTGACCGAATACCATCGATTTCATGTTGCCATCATCCATACCTCCCTCTATCGGACGGTTGGGATCCAGGTATCTCAGTACCGTGGCGTCCTGTTCCCATCCGTAGTCGTGCCGCTCCAGCACGTCGATGCGGGTACCGTCCTGATAGAAGTCGCGGACGGTCATGGTGACGTAGAATTTCTGGTCGGCGGTGAGCTTCTGGGGAATGGAGAACAGGTTAGTGTCGATACCCTCCAGTCCGGCGGCGATCTCCTCCTGGAAGAATTCCTCACCCAGCACGTCGGCATTGATCAGCGTCGAGGCGACCATGAAAAGGGTGGTGCCGCAGCGCAGCTCGTTCCAGCGTTCCTCCCATCGGCGCATGTTTCGTTCGGCGTTCTTCAGGGTGGAGGTGTCATCTCCTGCCTTCAGCCTCTCCTCAGCATAGCGGCGCCGTGTCTCGTTCAGGGCCTGCCCCGTCTGCAGCAGCAGCTTCACCTTCTCCTTGTCCATCAGCTTCGCCAGCTTCATCACCCATGTATATTCGCCGGTGTGGTTCGGGTTGGGCATGTCGCTGGTGAGCGAGAGCGAACGGTACCAGGGGGAATCGCCGTAACGGGCACGGTAGCCGCGAACGGCCTTGCGGATATTGGTGAACTTCTCCTCGGGCCAGTATTTCACTTCGTCCCCGAAGAGACCCACATAACTACGTCCAGCACCAATAGAAGGACGGTCAAGACTGACAAAAGTAAAGGTGAATCCATTCCAGAAGGTCATTACTTGTTTGTACTTGTCGATCACATTATACATCTGCCGTTGCCACTCGACAGGCGGCAGACGGTCGATGACGAACTCGCGGTCCATCTCCCAGCCGAGGAAACGGAGCCCTTCGAGCACGGAGGGGATGACGTTCTTGTGGAGGTTCGAGTAGGTGTCGGTCACCCACACGAACGGGGCGCCGGGGCATTCGTGTACGGCCTGCTGGATGCGCATGGCCTGGAACTGGGTGGTCTTGGCCGACGCACGGCCGAGGATGCCGATGAAATTCTGCGGCATACAGAGCGCGGCCACCATGGCGTACTGGTTGATGTAGCGCCGCTGTACGTCCTTACTCTCCTGCAACTTCATTGGCGAGTTCGATAGAGTTGTCGAGCATACGGTCCACGTCGAGCGGCTCCAGACCTAATTCCATCTCCAGACGCTCCTGGTGCTTCTTGGGCAGCTGCTTGAAGTACTCGGCCTGGATGATGGCGCGACGGTCGGTGGCGGGCAGGCCGATGTCCTGGGCATTGGTACCGAAGATATTGATCTGCTGGTTGTTGGTGACAAGTGCGGCCGGGTCGGTCTTTTCGCTGAGCTGCTTGATGACGGCGGCCTGCTTGATGATCTTCACGTAGGCCTCGTAATCCTTGGCCTTGGCCTTGCAGACGCGCTCGCCGGTCTCTTCGTCGGTGGTGATATTAGTGTGTTCCCAGTCGCGGGCGGCGGTCAGCAGCTTCTCGAAGAGCAGGTTGCGCCAGGCTTCGGCACGCACATGGTCCACGGCATAGAAGAGGTTGATGCTCTCCCAGACGATGCGCTCGGCCACGTGGCGGGAGCACCCGCGGTCGGCTATGAGCCACGCCTGGGCCGACGGACGGCCCTCGCGCCTGACGATGCCTGCCGTGGAGAAAAGCAGGTCTTCATAGTCGCGCTCCTCGTCGCTGAGCTCGCCCTTCGAGCCGTCGGCGATGTAGTCCTGAAGCTTCAGGAAACATGATTCAGAGTAGTTACTCATAAAATAAGGCGGTTAAAACATGCTTAAGATCTATTCACCCAGCAAGTTGTTGATTTCCTGTAGCTTAAGTTCATATTCCTGAAGTTTCTGTCGGCGTTTGCCATCGAGATGTGGTTTGTCGCCTTTGCGGATCTCGGATTTCACACGCCAGATATTGTCCTTGGTCTTCTGCTGTTCACGGAGCAGGTCCTTGATACTGCTGGAGCGCAGGCGTGTCAGCTGCTGGAAATGGCGGAACATCGGATGCTTGCCGAGTACCTTGCCGTGCTTCTGGTAATATTCCATCTCACGGAAGATGGCCTGGTTGTCGAGGTAGGCATCGAGGAGTTTTCCACACACTGTGGATAACTCCTCAACCGATTCACACCCACGCAGTTGCGAGTATAGGTTCGAGTATTCGTGGTAGCGCGTGATGCGCTGTGTCACAAGGGCCTTCAGCTCTACGGGCGTCTTCGGGTCGTCGAGGAAGGGCCACTGGTCGCGCAGCTTCGGACTTTCCTTTGCAACGGACTGTACGGACCATGACGGACTTGCATGGTCCGTTACAGTCCGTATTGTCCGCGACTCAAACATGAAACGATTACGGAACCGCATCATTCAGGATAACGCTCTTCAAGGAATCTGACGACCGACCGCGGCCATTCCGTCCGTATGATACTCATGAAGCGCTGGGTCTTGGCCCACTGTCCCAATACTTCGGGCTTAGGGTTGTCGGAAGCCACTGGCATCAGCCAGTTGTCCTGGTTCCACTGTCGCATGATAATGGGCATCACCTTCGGATGGGCATACTCGTCGTACTCCAGGAACACGTCGAAATCGGCGTATGTCCCGATAAATTCAGGCAGCATCTTCAGCAGTACGGAACGGTACATGAGCTTTGGAGTCTGACATTCGCCGAGGGTCACACCATCGGGTGTCAGCACACCACGGCGACAGCCCAGCTCACAGAGGGTTGTGGGATTGAGCAGCACCATGTGGTCGGTCATCAGGACGATACGCTCGGAGCCCACCGCTTTGTTGAGCGTACGCAGCAATTCCTGGGCAAGTGTCAGCTCCGGATTGAATGCCAGGATGACCACCAGGGCGTCGGTACCGACGAGGTTTGCCTTGACGCTGCGGGCAACTATCTTGGCATATTCGGGATGACCGGCACTCGTCTCGGCTATGATGACGGTCACAGCCTCGCATCCTTCGCCGTCACGGGGTGCGTCAGGTCGTTCCATGTCTTCTCCGGACGGGGACTGGGTGTCAGGTGTCTCAACAGTCTCCACGGACTGAGTGTTCTCGGGCTGCTCTGCAGCGGTAGTCTTGGTTTCATCTTTTTCCATAATAATTTGATAATTAGTTTGATTCACGAAATACGTGATGCAAAGATAATTGTTAAATTGCGGTCGCAAAAAGACATGGAAAAAGGCTGATCAGTACGACCAGCCTATAAATCCGTGTTAATAATGTATTTGTTTTAAATGAAGTTCACCTGACTTAACTCCCTTGCAAAAACATGAATGGAATTCTGAATTTTCTGCTTGGTACGCTCTGACGGTACGCGGCGTCCTGTAACATAATGGCTTAATTGTCCTTGATTGACGCCGGTAATCCTGGACAGTCCTGCCAAAGAGAAGGCTTTGCAGTAGTAAGAGAGGAATGAAGCCATGTCGTACTCATACACAAACTCGACTTCCTCGAAATCCTTACCTTCCTCGGCATAATAACGCTTCATGTCGTCATAATTTATCTGAAAGGACTTAATGGCGTCTTCAGCAGTTTCGCCAGTGCCGGTGATTAGATAACTCATATCATCTGCGTCCATATATACACTATAGGTTCCGTCACCGGCACGCTCGATGATAGCTTTGACTTTTCTCATAAGTTTTTTAGTTCAAAAATCCGTATAGGTTTAATTAATAATGCTATTGTGAAGTTTTATAGGTAAAAGGTGGCGGGTTATTTCAAACCCGCTGCCTTTAGAATTACGTTTAGTGTCCCCGTTGCCACCTCTTCGCTTCCGTGATTGCTCATCTTGAAGTCTTTTCCTGTTTTCGGGCTGTGCCAGATGGGATGGCCATTCATCTGTTTTCCCGTGTCGTAGCAGCCGACCTTTTTTACCTTTTTCTCTAATTCATTATATTTCATTTAAATTGTTATTAACACGATGCAAAGATACGAAAATTAATATCAATATCCAAATGTTATCTTAAAAATGTTATTAATATTAATATCATTTAACTAAATGTGGTATCATAGCACAGAAAAAGTGGCACTTATCGCGAAATAAGTGCCACTTATTGGAGAATAACCTACGCCTGTTTACAAACCGCTGCCGATACCGAGGAACGTGTTGATCTCAGGGCTGTCGGTAGCGGGGATGGCGCTCTTGGCGATGACACCCACGGGCCACGTGCGCACCTCGGTCTTCAACTCGAAGTGGTTGTTATGGGCCTCGTTGGTGTCCTGCTCGTTGCCTGCCTGCATCGTCAGGGGAGCACAGGGGGTGCCGTACACCTTGGCGGTGGTCTCGCTGGCATCGCAGCCGATGACGATGGCACCGAGGTTGCCGTTCACGTTGTTGGCCTTGAATTCGGCAATCTCCAGATCGGTGCCTGGGTGGTCGAAGTTCACGTGGTGGATGAAGCCGCGGCTGTAGGCATCGCCTTCCACATCGTCGCCGGCATCGATGCTCGACTGGTTGACGAACAGGCCGATGGGCTTGGCATTGCCGACCATTGCGAGGGAGGAAACCTTCACACCCTTCTCGTCGCGGGCCATGGTGGCCTTGTCGAAGTCGAAGATGATGATGATGTTCTTCTTGCCGCGTGGCATTCCTGGGTTGCTGCCCTGCTTGGGCACGCTAACCATGCTGTATGCGTTGTCTGCCATAATGTTGTTTGATTATCAATTGTAAATTGTCAATTCTCAATTCTCATTTAGAGCGGAGCGCCGTCGCCCTGGACCTGTCCCTCACCGGCGCCTGCACTGGCGGTAGGCTTGGCGTACTTCGTGGCGGCTTCCGGAGAGATGTAGGCGAAGAGTGCCTCTGCGAGCCAGAAGCCCGTGCCTTCCCACCACTCGGCCATGATATCCACAGAGTAGTGGTTCTCAAGGAAGCGGAGCGTCACGTTCTGCGGGTTGTGCGACATGAGGTGCTTGAAGTTCTCCTTCGGGGTGATGAAGAAGCAGCCTGTGCCGCGCATACCCTCCAGGGGAGCGAAGGTGAACTTCGAGAAGTCGATCTTCGTGCGGTTCTCGCCGTCCTCGTTCTTCAGCCAGGGATATACCTTGCGGTAGGCACGCTGGTACTTCAGGATGAGGTTCGGGTCGCAGTGTACGAACATCTTCTTACGGGCATAGAGCGGGTACTTCTCGGAGATCTCATCGACGGCAGCGTCGATCTTCTCCATGATGTTCTGGTCGGTCAGGGTCACGCCAGAGAGCAGCCAGCGGATGTTCGACTTTGGATCGTTCTCACCGGCGGCAGCGTCGGCGTTGAAGAAGTCAACGAGCTGGGTCAGATAGCCGTCCATGGTCTCGGAGGGCGCAGAGGCGGTGTACTTGCCGTTGCCGTCGGCTTCCACCTCCTTGTAGCGGCCGGTGGCCAGGGCATCCTCGCGCTCTTCGTCGAGCTTCGGGAAGATGAGCTGCTGAAGGATATAGCGTACGATCGGCATCGACTGCAGGGTGCTGGCCTGCTCGTCGTACATGTAGCCGATGATATCCTCCATGATGTCGCTGGGCTTGATGGGCACGTTGAGCTTGCACTTGAAGTTCTTGATCGTCAGCGGCGTGAACTTGGCCTTGCCTGAAGGCGTCCACTCGGGCACGAACTGCTGCAGCACGGTGCCGATGATGTTGGCCTGGATGGCACGCACCTCCACCTTGTCGGTGATGACGCTCGACATGTACTGCGTCGATTCGGTCTGTCCGAACAGGCCGCGCATGATTTCCAGACGGTTCGAATCGACATACTTTCCGAACTCCTTCTTCAGTTCCTGCGTGTCAACGGTAGAGTCGCCGCTATAGGCGGCCTGCACCTTGCCCTGCATGTAGTCCACGAGGAAGCGGTTGTGCTTCAGGCTCAGGTCCACACCGGCAGCGACGGCTGCCTTCTCGAACTCAGAGACGGTCACCTGCTGGCCATCCTGTGAGGCAGGCTGCTTCTCCAGCTTGGCGATGGTGGCCTTGTAATCCTTCTCGGAGGCCTCGAGAGCCTCGATGCGCTTCTTCAGACGGGCGGTCTCTACACGTCCGGCCTCGAGCTCCAGCTTCTCCTCGGCAGAGAGAGTCAGGTTGACCTGTTCGCCGTCAACCTCCATCTTCGAGAGGTCGGCCTTGAAGCCCTCAACGAACTTCTCGCCGTACTTCTCCTTCAACGTCTGCTCTTGCTCAGCGGTGAGGAAGAGCTTGCCGTTGTCGTCTTTTGCGAAATTCTGGATGCCGAGGACCGACATGACCCAACCGGCAACCATCTTGAATTCTTTCTTCATAACTAACAAACTAAATAACTAAAAAACTGTTCACTGTTCACAATTTTGCTGCGTATCGTTCCAGCTGCATCGATGCACTGAGGCGGCGCACCTCCTCGGTGGCCATGTCGGCAGTGCCGACCTTATCGATGAGCCCTACCTTCAGGGCGTCGGCGGCAAAGAACATCCTTCCGGCAATGATGCCGTCGGTCTTCAGGTCAAGATTCTTACGGTGGGCCTTGACGGCCTCCTGGAACTGACGGGCCAGGGGATTGAGCGTCTCTTCCTTGATACTCTTGTAGTCGCCCTTCAGGGCAGCCTCGAAGGGAGCGTTCTTGTAACTGCTCAGGTCGGAGTAGATGGTGTGGACCTTGATGCCCTTCTGCTCGTAGTACTTGGCGTAGTCGGGGAACTGCATCATCACGCCGATCGATCCGAACTCGGCCGAGATGGCGTTGTCGGCCACGATCTCGTCGCAGTGGCAGGCCACGTAGTAGGCGGCACTCGCGCACAGGTCGCAGCTGGCCACCACGGGCTTGTTCAGACTCTGGGAAAAACGGATGGCATCGAGCATCGGGGCGATGGCATCGACGGCACCACCGCCGGAGTCGATGTCAAGGCGGATGCCGATGATCTTTCTGGAGGCGGCTGCCTCGCGGATCACGGCGGCGATCTCCTCGGTGCCGTACGAACACATGGTGCCCTCCTTCAGCATGTCGCCGCGCAGGCTGACCACGGCGACGCTGCCCTCCGGGGCCTTATTGAAGTCGCCGGTGCTGGCCTTCATCTCAGGGGTGATGGCCGCCAGCAACAGCGGCGTCTTGTCGCTGAGCTTCTCGGCGGAGAACTCCGCCACGTCGCGTTCCAGGAACTTGTCGATCAGCACGGCCTGGGCGTCGATGCGGCGCAGGTCGATGAAGAACGGCTTGTTCAGAATGGTGTAGTATAATGTAGAAAACGCCATAATCCTCAAATAATTACGGCACAAAGTTATATATAATAAGGTGTAAGGGCAAAGACCGCCGTTAAGACGCTGACGGGCTGTTATGGGCGGTTATGGCTGATAATCATTTTCGTGAAGCCACGAAAAAGGTGTACCTTTGCATCCGGAAAAAACGGATTGAAAACTATGAACGATCATTTCTGCATTCGCCAGTACGGGCGCACGGAACTTGCCCAGCTCTACAGCCCTGATATCACACCCGAAGCGGCCTGGAAGAAACTAAGGCTCTGGATCATCCATTTCCCTGGTCTCACCCAGCAGCTGGAGGCCCTCGGATACCAATCTCGCCAGCGGGTGTTCACACCGGCACAGGTCAGAGCCATCGCCGACGCCATCGGGGAGCCGTAGAAGGGGCGGGATCTGACAGGACAAACTGGTAGGTTGAAGCCACGCGGATTTACGTTTTTTTAACCCTAAAAAGATACGGATCTTACGCTCATGCCTCTGAAAGTTCTTCAGGAGCGCATCTTCGGCATCGATGCCAAGGGTGTACTTCCTGGCGAAACGGGCCACTGCCTCCTTCTTCGTCACGGAAGGGGAATACTCCATGACGTTCTCCACGTAATGGTGGAACTCCCAGTCGAAGAGCCGCTTCAGCTCACGGTTGATCACCCGGGCGTTGCGGGGACTGATGTAGTTCCAGTAGAGGGGATTCTTACGCAGGCCGCTCTCTGGGCTGCGACGGTCGGGCAGGTGGATGAGGAGGTTCCCCTCCGGCGGATCGACAGGCCGGCTGACACCGATATGCCAGCGTTCCAACGGCCACTTGGCCATGAGATGCCAGACGCAGTGGTAGAGGTTGAAGGAGCTGGGAATCAGGATGCCTCCAGTCTTCGGGTCCATATCGAACTTCTGCCTGGCATACTGTGCCAGGTATGCCTCTACGCGGATCCGCGCCACGCGCTGCCTCGGGTGTTGCTGGTGCTCCATCTTGTGGGTTGATTGTTATTCAACTGCAAAAGTAGTGTTTTTTATCGACAATACCGTAAATTTTCGCGCAAAAGTATGAATTACCCAATCGTTTTTTTTCTGCATTGTGGGTTTTCGGCCGATTTTTCTGTATTTTCTGTAAACAACTGTATCGGAAAGCTAAAATGCCGATAAACAGAGGGGTTCTGGAATGGCGGATGTTTACAGATGGAGCTGTATGCCGGTCTGTATCGCCCCCTTCCTCCTGTATTTTAGCCGAAAGGCTGACTTCTCGCGTTAAAATCTGTAAACGGCGGTTTCACATCCTTTATACAAATATACAGATTATCTTTTTAAAATACAGATTGGATTTGTATATCTGTATATAAGAAAATGGCTGCAAATGCCGATAAACACAAGGTTTTTTCACGTTTTGCAAATTGGAATATACAGATATACAGATGTTTTGCACATTCAGAGAGAGGGGAAAGGGGAGAGAAAAAACGGCCGCTAAGGCGAATATGACACAAAAAAGGTGGCCACCGCATCCGTATATGGGATATTGGTGGCCACCCGGAAAGAACCTTCAAACAGGTTAGAAAAGAAATATTATTTTGAGGGATCCCCCCAGATGTCCTGCATGGACTGCTTCAGGCGCTGTTCCTCTGCCTTGGTGCGCAAGTGGATCATCTCCAGCTGTACCAGCTCTCCGCTGTTCGGGTCGCGCGAGTTCTGGATGTTGCGCCCCTGCGTGTTTAGCAGGTCTGACGGGTTCAGGGCATAGATCCATGGCGCCCATTTGGAGAAGGCCTTCAGACGGCCCGTAAAGCGCTTCATGGCGTCCTTCGTGCCGGGGCAGTCCTTTAGGTAGGTCTCATAGACGGTCTTTCGTACCAGCTGGCGGTTGACGTTCGGACCGTCGGGGGCAAAGAAGGTGGTGGCCCACTCCTCGAACTGCGGGCCCATCTCGGTCTTCAGCTTGCGCTGGATAATGTTCTGCATCGGAGGGAGTACCTTGACGGGCTTCATGGAGATGGAGAGGTAGAACTGCTCACACTGCATCAGCAGGTTCAGGTCGGCATTCCATTCGTCCTCTGTATAGAATGAGTCGAAGAGGTTCTTCTGGAAGTCATCGTAGATGGTGCGGCTCTCCTGGTACTCAAACGGGTTCTCTGCCGTGCGCTGGTGATAGTAGTCGGAGAAAGTCACGTAGAGCATACGGGCGTCGCTCGAGGCGTCGAAGTCGCCGGGCACGTAGTTGGTGGAGAAAAGGAACTTGGGGGAGTTGCTGAAAGGAATGGTGTAGGGTGTGAGGCCCTTGGGGTTGACGCGCATGTCGCCGCTGATCAGGTTGTAGAAGTCCTTGACGCTGGTGTACTGGTTGATATCCTCGACGCGTACCATGCGGGTGTAGCGGGTCACGTCTGAGAGGGCGTGGGTATCCTTCTGCAGGTCGAGCACCTTGCCGTCAAGGGTCGTGATGTCCAGGTGAAGCAGCTGCTTCAGGGCTTCGGTGAAGAATGACTTGCCGCTGCGGCCGTTGGCCTCGTTGGTCTCGGCTATACGGTTGTCCATCAGGAAGGCGGCCCACGTCCGGCTGGGACTCTTGTAGGCGTGCAGCAGGTAGCCGAGGGTGAAGAGCTTGTTGGCCAGGCACTGTGCCTGCTCCTCGCGCTGCTGGTCGGTCAGGTATTCGCCTGCGATCTCGAAGGGGTGCATCTCCATATAGGCCCGCTGGGCATCGGGACTCCCCGGGAACTGCTCCTCGATCTCTTGGCGCCAGTAGAGGCGAGAGGTGTTGATGAGGTAGCCAAAGAGATGGCTTGATGTGGGGTCGGTGATCTCTATCTTGAAACGCGGCGTCTGCCCGTCGCTCATCGTTTCGCCGGGTACCCACTCGATGCGGAACATCGGTGGCAGCTTGCGGAAGTCGTGCGGGATGACGGTCTGACTCCAGACGCAGGTGTCAAGAGAATGCTCACGATAGAGGTGCAGCTCGTAGTCTTCGCCGTGACAGTGTACCAGGCCGTTGCGGAAATAGAAATCCTGTGTGCGGGCGGTGTAGCTGGTGAAGTCGGGATCGACGGTGGTGAGGGCGGAGAGGTAAGCCGGGGTAAAGGCCACATCGGTCAGGATCAGGTTCCTTACACCGTGCTCCAGACGGATGAGCGTGTCCTGGCGCAGCGTCTCACCCGGACAGTCGGGATCCTTGGCGCCCATCGCCCAGCGGCGCACAAAGTCCCGCACATCTCGCGGGCGTTTCCTATATACGATGTTATCTTTCACGCGCACCAATTGCGGCTCGTCGTTGTTCTCGTCTCGCAGGATGGCAAAACCGTGCAGCCTGAGGAACTGGTGCAGGCAGGTGGCATCAATCTTGTGGCGGCGGTCGCCGGTCTTCTGGTTTGTGGTGGTCACCCAGAACTTCGCCTCGACTGCACGGTCCATCAGGTCGTAATAGTCGGCCATGGTGGGGAAATACTGGCACCAGTCGCGGAAGTCCTTCGAGGGGCGTCCGCGGTTGTCCTTCATCTCCTTGAGCGATTCGGGCAGCCAGCAGGTCTTCATCTCCATGTATTTCAATGCCTGGGCAGAACCGCGGGCAATGCCGGTCTGGTCAAGGTCTGGGATATTTGTCAGCTCGCCGGCATAGCGGATGATGTTCATGTAGTCCTGCTGGTCGAGACGGGCGGTCTCTGAGTTAAGCCATACGGGACAGTCGCCACGGGCGGCCACACAGAGGGCGTCGCGCTCGCCGCTGCAGAGCACGGCGCGGTAGTAGCGTGTCACGCCGCGGTCTACGCCTGGACGGGGGATGTCGCAGAGCTTCTTGGTCTGCCAGCTCTCATCCTCCTCGCTCTGCTGCTTGTTAAATTGCTCGTGGGCCTTGCGGAGCTCAGCCAGACCGTTGATGTAGTTGGCCGGCTTGGCGCCCTCCGGGAAATACATGAAGCGCCATTTCTTGTCTGGCTCATAAGGCCTGTACACCTTATAAAACCTGTCTGGCCTGCCTTCCTCCGGATGATCCACGAAGCACTCGCGGAGGAAGATGGGGAACGTGTCGTTGGAATGGAACTCCTTGATGCGACGGTCTTTCACCTTACCCAGCCACTCTAAGGCGTGCCAGTGGAGGCGTTCGCAGACGTCGCGGGTCACCAGCGGGCCGAGGATCTTCAACTCGCGGTCGGTGAACTCACGGATCTCGTAGTACCACTGCCCCTCCTGCTCGTCCTCGCGGGCGGCACGCTCCACCACGCGGGCGAAGTTCTTGTCCGGCGACAGTTCGTCACGGATGCCGAATTCCTGGGCGATGGCCAGCACGGCAGCACCGAAGCGAGAGCGGTCCCAGCCATGATAGCGCATCCACGCATCGATGGCGTTCAGATCCTCATCGTCGCCGCCGAAGTCGTGGACCACCCAGAGACCGGCCTTGTTCTGGCGGATGGTGGCGCTGGCGGTCTTCTCCGAGAGGCGCATCTTGAACTGTTTCTTACTGTTCACGCAGTCCTTGGCCTGCGGATAGAGATCCAGGAGGATATCGAGACCTTGCCTGGTCTCATCCATCACACGTTGTCTGTCAATCATATTGTTGCATTTCTTTTCTTTCCGTTCGATTGCAAATGTACTCACTTTCCGGAATGCGGAAAAGTACATGCCCGGCTACAGATTTACAAGTCCTACACTTTTTCGGGTCAGATTACGGGGGGGGACGAACTCCAGACGTTGTTCACCCGTGTACAGCTGCATACGATACAGCGAATAGCAGGCTTTCTTGCGGTGGCGGGCATGGTCGCGCCGTGCCTTCACCAGCAGCTCCTCGGCCTTCCAGCGGGAATGCGGCTTCGAGACGGCCTCGCGCTCACCGGTGAGATTGTTCACGGCCGTTATCACGTACCTCGGTTCCTTCATATTGGCAGCCATACCTCCTCCGCTGTTTCGTCATCATCATGAAATACCTGCGCATCCTCCAGACGCTGCCACAGCAGCTTCTTCTTCGCGGCCATAGCATAACTGTGCTCGGTGTTAGCTCCGTCGGACTTGTCCCAGTCGTCGAGAAAATAGACTGCATCCTTCGTGGCCAGGACCATCAGGTCGCGCAGCAGGCAGTAGCCGTAGAAATCGGGGAACGTTCCCTCGATCCATCGCTCTTCAAGCCTGCGGTCTTTCTCGTACCACTTCCTCAATGACTCTTGCCACTTCTCGCTGGTCGGGTTGAAAACCTCGAAGCCCTTCGCCTTCAGCATCTCCTCCGCCCGGGCGAACTTCTGGCGGGTGGTGTCGCTGATCACCTCCTCGCCGATCTTTCCACTGATATATACTCTCATAATCCGTTCAATCCGTTGTCGTTACTCAAACTTTAGGTCAAAGTCAGGGTCGCGCCGGTAGTCCAGGTACTCAGGATGGCTCACGACGGTGCACCCCTCCTGGTTCGGGTTGATCTCAAAGATGAATCCGCGCCCCGTGGCATCCCACATCAGGTGTGTCAGCTCACCCATACGGGCATAGACGGCGGCCACACCGCCGTTGACCTGGTAGGAGAACTTCGTGATCTCCAGCCCATGTACTCCTAAGGCCTCGATCGCCGTCTCAAAATCTATTGTTTTCATTATTCTTCCAGTTTTTAGCGTGCCACCGGGAGGAATCGAACCTCCGCTCATCCAACGCTCTTCAGACACGAACCACATTGTCACCTTGTGGCCGCTGACCTTATTCCCGTTCCGGGTTGCTCCATTTACCCGGATTTCAGTGGCAGGTGCCTGTCTTTCCAGGCTGTCATCCCAGGACCTCACTTATCATTCGGACCTGTATGGGGCGCCGGCTTGGTCGCTGCCGGCTGGACGCCCTGTTCTCGTCTGTCATCGGTTTAATGCCTTTGGTCCGCTGGCGTCATATCAAAAAAATTGAAGTTGACTGTTGAAATGCAGCCACCGCCACCAAGGTGGTAGGCGAGGCTCTTACTGACCTCCAGTGGGGCAGTGGCTGCGGCCAAGCACCCAAAACGCTTTGTCAGGGCCATTCTGGCGGCTTAGGCTTCCTGCGAGAACCCCTATCTTTCACTTTTCACTTCTCACTTTTCACTTCTCACTTCTTTGTGGTACCATGCCGACAGCTCCGTCGTGGAGCGCAGGCTCAGCTTCGCAAGGATGTTCTGGCGGTGGCGGTCGACGGTGTTCTTCGAGACCGACAGCCGCTCGGCGATCTCCCACGACTGCAGGCCGTCGGCCAGCAGGGGCAGCAGCTCCAGCTCACGGGTGGTCAGACCCGTGTTCAGCTTCGGGCGGCAGATCACGCACTCGTAGCGACAGTCGCCGCTGCCCATCAGCGGGCACTGCATCTGCTCGAAGTGCAGCCTGCCCTCCGCGTCAATGTCGATCGTCTGGGTGTCGTAGCTGCCCAGGTTGCAGCGGATGAAGCGGCTCGCCATCCGCCACTCGTAATAGGGGCGGTTCCTCTCCGAGCGACTGTAGAGGTCGCTCAGGGCGACGAAGGCCTCCGGGTAACGGGTGCGTATCAGGTCCAGCAGGGCGCCTACTAAGTCGCGATCCTGCTCCATGAGCTCTCTCACCGACTCACCTTGCCGCTTGTACAACACGCACCCGTCGGGGGACTTGAAAAACTCTATGCTTGTCAGGTTTTCCATCCGAGGGCCTCCTTATGCTTTTGGTTCCGGGAACAATTCGCCCTCCGGCATGTTCAGAACACCGGCTATCACCTTGCGGTCGAGGGCACTCGGCGATGTGCGACCGGAAATCCAGTTGTAGACAGCCAGCTCACTCTTGCAGCAGGCCTCGGCAATCTCAGTGATCTTTGCCGCCTTCTCGCTCACTTTCTCAGTCGAAAGACTGTTCATGTAGTCACTAAACACCATTTACTTATTATTTTTCCTTTAAAAATTTTTGTTTTTAGAATAAAATTACTACCTTTGTGGCAGAAATTAAAGATTTACGGTGCAAAGATAATACATTTCCGATAAAAAACAATATATTTCGGGTAAAATTATCAGATTTAGACCGTAATTTAACATTTATTGGGTAAGATGGGCGATTTGAAGACCGTAAATGACAGGATTAAATACATCATCGAGCATGAAGGCCATACCGTGGCCACCTTTGCCCGAAAGTGTGGCGTGTCCGATAGTACGCTGCGAAATCTGTTGTTGAGGGGTTACAATCCTGGCTATGATCTTACAGTCGCAATCATCAACGCCGTTAATCAGCCCTGGTGCGATGCCAACTGGCTCGTCATGGGTCAGGAGACCAAGCCCGCCATCGAAGACCAGGACACAAAGAAACTCCTGAAGCTCATCGCCGACCAGCAGCGCACCATCGAGGAGCAGCGCAAGCGTATCGACGTACTCACTGACCGTTTGCTGGCTCCTGAAGCCGGAAACAAGTCGTAATATTCATTAAACTCGGACAAATATGGGACAAAATAGGTAAAAAAGAGGCATTTTGGACTACGTAAACATTGGCTTTCAGCTCCCCCTCTGTCCGAAAAAAAGTCCAGTAATCCCGACTGAAAAAGGGGTAACGAGTTGAAAATCAACAAGTTACCCCGATTTTATTTAAAACACTCGGACAAGACTCGGACGGTACGTTTAGGGCAGAAATGCCATGCGGGAGGCCGCAAAACGGAAAATTCTGGGCTCGCCAGAGTTAAATAGAGTTAAAAAATATGTTGTACGTAGTCTGCTTCGGTAAAATGAAACAGACAAAAAAATGACTTTTTCAAATTCGGAGATCATCAAGTCGGTGCGGGGATGGACCATCCCCCAGGCCCACTATGGCAGGGAGCAGTACATCAGCTTCCTGGCGTTCGACCCCTTGACTGGCAAGATGAAGCGCAAGAAAATCATGCTTGGGCGGATGCACGTCGCCCATGGGCGGCCCACCCGGGATCAGCGCCGCCGGGTGACGGACATCATCAAGCGGCTGACGGAGAAGCTGGAGCAGGGGTGGAACCCGTGGATAGAGGCAGGGTCTGCACTGGAGTACACGGACGTCAGGGAGGTGATGGGCCGCTACCGCGACTACCTGGAGCGGCTGGTGAAGGACGACGACATGCGCGAGGAGTCGCTGGCGAGCTACCTGAGCTACCAGCGGATGCTGCACGAGTGGATGAAGGACCACCACCTTATTTATATATACCAGCTGAGCCGCGAGGCGGTGGGCGCGTTCCTGGACTACGTGTTCGTTGAGCGCAACAACACGCTGCAGACCAGGAACAACTACCTGGCATGGCTGAAGACCTTCAGCCGGTGGCTGCTGCAGCGGTGCTACCTGAGCGAGGACCCGACTGCCGGGATGCAGGCCGTGCAGCGGCGGTCGAAGAAGAAGAACCGCTCGGTGCTGAGCGACAGTGCCCTCCGCCGGCTGCACGAGTGGCTGGAGGAGCACAACCGCCACTTCCTGCTGGCCTGCCAGATGCTGCACTACCTCTTCATCCGTCCCCACGAGATGTCGTACATCCGCATCGGCGACATCCACGTGAAGGCGCAGACGCTGGAGCTGCACGGCGAGAACACGAAGAACCGCGAGGACGCGATAGTGACGCTGCCCGTGAGGGTGATACGCCTGATGGTGGAGCTGGGCGTGCTCGAGAAGCCGTCGGGCTGGTATCTGTTCGGCGAGGGCTTCCAGCCGGGGCCGGAGAGGAAGAGCGAAAAGCAGTTCCGCGACTACTGGACGCGCACCGTCAGGCAGGAGCTGGGGTTCCCCGAGCAGTACAAGTTCTACTCGCTGAAGGACACGGGCATCACCAACATGCTCAGGGCGAACACCGACGTGCTCTCGGTGCGCGACCAGGCGCGCCACTCGAGCATCCTGATCACCGACACCTACACGCCGAAGGACATACAGGCCGCCAACCGCGAGCTGACCAACTACGAGGGGGAACTTTGAGGAGTGAAAAGTGAAAAGTGAAAAGTGAAAAGCGAGGAAACCCGTGCGATCCTCGCGGACGGCACGGGCTGGGACGGTCTTTTCAGACAAAAAAATGAATGGGGTAGAACTATTGCGCTGGTTGTCGCTTGGTGCCGACATCCTCGCCGAAGCGGATGAAGGCGTCGCACAGGCGCCGCAGCTCCCTGAGTCCGTCGAGGGAGATGGCGGGCGTATCCTGCTGGTTGATCACCACCTGGTACATGTAGACCAGGCCGTCGTTGCCCGCCATCGAGGCGGTCTCTATCTGGATGAGTTCGTTGTTCTGTGTCATGGGTCTATCCTTGAATGATTGCTGCCAGGAACATGATACCGAAGGCAAAGGCCACGCAGAGAGTCGCCTGGGCGAAGAGGATGATCGTAGGGAGGGCGCGGGAGAGGGCGCGGGCGGCGCCGATCTCCAGGCGGTCGATGGCGGAGGGCTCCGCTGCCGGGGCTTCCTGCCACTGGATTTCAAGTTGGGTTGCTTGTTTCATAACTGTTGCTTTTTTAATGCTGTTAATAACTCTTTTCTCTTTGGCAGCGCCCCAGCCTCGGGGAAAAGGGGAGGCGGCTGTCAGTCCCCGTTGTCTAGTCGATACTTACATCCTGGTGTGGGCGTAATTTTCGCGGAAACCTCCAGCCGCCATGCTAAGAGTATTGGGCATTAAAAAAGCCCTGCTTTCATTGAGCGGGCGTTTGACTGGTTGCCCTTCCAGGATACCTCGGTATCAACTAGACGCTGCAAAGATACGGCGAATTTTATTAATATACAAAAAAAAAACGCTAAACAATGTTAAAGCAAACGTTTTCGTCCTGAAAATGTTTTCTTCGCGCGCGATATATTAATAATGTGGCGCGAAAAAGCCGGAGCATTAATGCCCCGGTTTCTTTTTGTTTTCTTTCATGTTGTTTCAGTCGTTGTTTTAGAATTTTACTAATTCAAGTTTCTCCACCAGTCCGTCGAATTTCTCCTGGATTAAATCCTTCTGTCTGTTGCTCGCCTTAGCAAGACCACTTTTGTACTTCCGCATAAGAGACGGATTGATACCAAGGCTCTTCGCCAATTCTGAAGCATTGATAAACGGGAAGCTCATAAAGAAAGCCGACATGTCGTACCTGTACTCTACTTCAAGATCGCTTGAATACCATTCAGGATAGGTTCCTTTCTTCTCTTTGTAATAGTCGGCCTGTTCCTTAATCTGTTCCACAAAGTCATTCTTTGCTTCTTCCTCCGTGAGCCCGTAACCTGTTACGGGGATCACTTCCTCAAGTGCATAGATGCCGTAACCGCCGTCACTTGCCTTTTCTATGACACCGACCAATTTGCTTGCCATAATAATAAAAAAATTAAGTTGTTTTAATTAATAATGTATCTCTCTTTTGTTCATAAT
>Ga0310690_10001198_pt1 | contig 47538 bp, 37 predicted proteins | sample AusTroGonzalo_MG_2_FD_207661 | JGI IMG/M metagenome (GOLD analysis project Ga0310690, IMG submission 207661) | Bovine rumen microbial communities from tropical cattle in Woodstock, Queensland, Australia - Gonzalo_04 (v2) (version 2) | ecosystem: Host-associated > Mammals > Digestive system >... | reverse complement strand
TCATCATCCATAAGGAACTGTTGTTGCTGATTCTCTGCGGCATTTTCTTCGTGGAGAGTCTCAGTGTGATTATCCAGACCTCATGGTTCAAGATACAGAAGCGCAAGGGCAAGCGTGTCCGTGTGTTCAGGGCCACCCCTATCCACGACACCTTCCGTAGACTCGACTCACAACTCGATGCCACCAGCACCTATATTCTGAAAGGGTGGCCGCATCGTCCATTCCACGAGTCGAAGATTACAATCCGTTTCTGGATTACTACTATTATCCTGGCCGCACTGACCATCATAACATTGAAGATGAGATGATGAAGGATTGAAAATTGTAAAATTGAAGGATTGAAGATGAAAAGAATTGTGATTTTAGGAGCAGGCGAGAGCGGCGCAGGTGCCGCCGTCCTGGCTAAGAAGGAGGGATTTGACGTGTTCGTGTCCGACATGTCGAAGATTGCAGACAAGTATAAGAAAATGCTCGACGACCGACATATCGAATGGGAAGAAGGGCAGCATACGGAGGCCAAGATCCTCAACGCTGATGAGATCATCAAGAGTCCGGGCATTCCCGATACAGCCCCGATGATTGTCAAGATCAAGGAAAAGGGTATCCATATCATCAGTGAGATTGAGTTTGCAGGTCGCTATACAGACTCCAAGATGATCTGTATCACAGGGTCTAACGGCAAGACCACGACCACCTCGCTTATCTATCACATCTTCAAGCAGGCCGGCTATGATGCCGGACTGGCTGGCAACATCGGCAATTCCCTCGCCTTGCAAGTGGCAGAAGATCCACACGAGTATTACATCATCGAACTCAGTTCCTTCCAACTGGACAACATGTATGATTTCCGCGCCAATATTGCCATTCTTCTGAATATCACACCCGACCACTTGGATCGTTACGATTTCAAGATGCAGAACTACGTAGACTCAAAGATGCGCATCATCCAGAACCAGACCCCCCAGGACTCCTTTATCTATTGGGCCGACGACCCCATTATCAAGCGTGAACTGGAGAAATACGACATCAAGTCCATCCAGTATCCTTTCGCAGAATTGAAGGAAAAGGGTGTCATCGGTTACATCGAAAAAGGACAATATAAGATTGAGAAGCCTGAGCCCTTCAACATGGAGCAAGAAAGTCTCAGTCTGACTGGCAAGCACAATATCTACAACTCTCTGGCAGCAGGTATCGCCACCGACATCGCAGGTATCAAGAAAGAGGAGATTCGCAAGAGTCTGAGCGACTTCCCTGGCGTAGAACATCGGTTGGAGAAAGTTTGTATGGTTCGTGGTGTCCAGTATGTCAACGATTCGAAGGCCACGAATGTCGACGCCTGTTGGTATGCGCTGGAATCGATGAAGACGAAGGTGGTCCTCATCATTGGCGGCAAGGACAAGGGCAACGACTACGAGCCCATCAAGCCATTGGTAAAGGAGAAATGCTCCGGCATCGTGTACTTGGGTGCCGACAACCAGAAACTGCACGACAATTTCGACAGTCTGGGTATTCCCGTGCGTGACACCCATTCTATGAAAGAGTGCATGCAGGCCTGTTACGAGATGGCACAGCCGGGCGAGACCGTGCTGTTAAGTCCCTGCTGCGCCTCCTTCGACCTGTTTAAGAATATGGAGGATCGCGGTGAGCAATTCAAGGAATTAGCAAGAAATCTCTGATATGAACATCAAAATTGGAAATCTCTTCAAGGGCGACAAGGTCATCTGGATGGTACTCCTGTTCCTGTGCCTGATCAGTGTGGTGGAGGTCTTTTCGGCTTCAAGCACATTGACCTATAAAAGTCAGAACTATCTGGGACCCATCATCGGCCATTCCTGGAAGATTCTGATGGGCGTGGGTATGGCCATTCTCATCCTGAACATTCCATGCCGCTACTTCAAACTGATGACCCCAGGATTGCTCCTGATTTCCGCTATCATGCTAGTCTGGGTTCTGTTCTTCGGAGAGAGAACCAACGATGCCGGGCGATGGATCAGTCTTTTTGGACTGAATTTCCAACCATCGGAGATAGCCAAAGGCACACTGGTCCTTGTGACAGCCCAGATTCTCAGTGCCATGCAACGCGAGAACGGGGCCGACAAGCGGGCATTCAAATATATTCTAATTGTGGTTGTTCCATTCTGTATGCTGATCGGCGTGGAAAACCTGTCCACAGCCGTTCTGATCTTTGCTGTCATCTACCTATTGATGTTTGTCGGACGGGTGCCTATGTCACAGATCGGGAAACTGACGGCTGCCGTTGCGGTCGTTGTCGTGGTGTTTATCGGTTCTATCTACATGCTTGGTAGCCTCGACCAGAATGAAAGCAGCGAGACGCAGACCGAGGCGCTTGTCAATGGTGAGGTAAAGAAAGACACCAAGAAGACCACCTCTCTCCTGCACCGCTTCGGTACGTGGAAGAACCGTATCGACAAGAAACTGAATTCCAAGCACGTGGCCCCTGCCGACTATGACCTTGACAAGGATGCCCAGGTAGCCCACGCCAACATCGCCATCGTAGGTAGTAACATCATAGGCAAAGGCCCAGGTAAATCTGTTGAACGCGATTTCCTGCCTCAGGCCTTCAGTGACTTTATCTATGTGATTATCATCGAGGAGTTAGGTATCATTGGCGCTGCGTTCGTGGCGTTCCTCTATATCGTACTTCTCTACCGCGCAGCCCGCATTGCCAGCCGTTGTGAGAACAACTTCCCGGCCTTCCTCGTCATGGGCTTGGCTTTAATGCTCGTGTTGCAGGCATCGTTCAATATGCTGGTGGCCGTGGGTATTGCGCCCGTTACAGGTCAACCGCTCCCCCTCATCTCCCGAGGCGGCACATCGACCATCATCAACTGTGCCTATATCGGTGCCATTCTCAGTGTAAGCAGGTCTGCAAAAAAAAGAGGGGAAAAGTTGGCGCTAAAAGAAATTTAATTTGTAATTTTGCACCCCAATATATATTGATATGGAAAAGGAGTTAAGAGTCATTATCAGTGGAGGCGGCACGGGGGGACACATCTTCCCCGCAGTATCCATCGCCAATGCTGTCAAGGCCATGCGTCCGGATGCGAAGATCCTGTTCGTGGGTGCTCTTGGACGTATGGAGATGCAGCGTGTTCCCGCAGCAGGCTATGAGATCATAGGACTGCCCATCTGCGGTTTCGACCGCAAAAACCTGCTGAAGAACGTCAAGGTGCTCTACAAGATCTGGAAGAGCCAGCGCATGGCAAAGAAGATCATCAAAGACTTCCGTCCTCAAGTGGCCGTCGGTGTAGGTGGCTATGCCAGCGGTCCCACGCTCAACAAGGCAGCAGCCATGGGCATCCCCTGTCTCATCCAAGAACAGAATTCTTATGCGGGGGTCACCAACAAACTTCTCGCCAAGAAAGCCGAGAAAATCTGCGTAGCCTACGAAGGCATGGAGCGTTTCTTCCCCGCTGATAAGATTATCCTAACAGGTAATCCTGTGCGTCAGGCCCTCCTTGACACCACCATTACCCGTGAAGATGCCATCCGCAGTTTCGGACTCGACCCAGAGAAAAAGACCATCCTGCTCGTGGGTGGCAGTCTGGGTGCCCGCACTATCAACGAGAGCATGCTCCGTCACCTTGACCTCATCAAGGAGAGTGGCCTGCAGTTCATCTGGCAAACAGGCAAATATTACAGTGCAGAAATCAGCGAAAGGTTAACAGGTCAAGACCTGCCTAATATGAAAGTCACCGACTTCATTACCGACATGGGAGCAGCCTATCGTGCTGCCGATCTGGTCATCAGCCGTGCCGGTGCCAGCAGCATCTCAGAATTCTGCCTCATCGGCAAGCCGGTCATCCTGGTGCCCAGTCCCAATGTGGCCGAAGACCATCAGACCAAGAATGCATTGGCCCTGTCGACACGCGATGCTGCCATCTATATCAAAGATGCCGAGGCACCTGACGTGCTGATTCAGACCGCTATCGACACAGTCAATGATGATGCCAAACTGAAATCGTTGAGCGAGAACGTACTCAAACTGGCATTGCCCGACTCTGCCAATATCATCGCCAAAGAAGTGATTAATTTAGCAAATGGAATTTAAGAATATAAAAGCAGTTTATTTCATCGGAGCCGGTGGCATCGGCATGAGCGCCATCGCCCGATACTTTATCAAGAAAGGACTTGTCGTAGCCGGTTACGACAAGACACCTTCCGATCTGACCCGCAGATTGGAGAAAGAAGGCATGCTGATTCATTACGAAGAGAACATCGACGAGATTCCCCATACCTGTAAGAAGAAGGAATCATGTCTTGTAATCTATACACCGGCTATTCCGGATGACCACCAGGAACTCCGGTTTTTCCGCGAGAACGGTTTCGAGATCCAGAAGCGTGCACAGGTGCTTGGCACTTTGACACAGGCACATAAGGGACTCTGTGTGGCAGGCACGCATGGCAAGACAACCACTTCAACCATGTGCGCCCATATCATGCACCAGAGTCATCTGAACTGCAACGCCTTCCTTGGCGGCATTTCTAAGAACTATGGCACCAACTATATCCTCTCCGACTCTGATTATGTGGTCATCGAGGCCGATGAGTTCGACCGTTCGTTCCATTGGCTCCACCCGTGGATGAGTGTCATCACCTCCACCGACCCTGACCACCTCGATATCTACGGCACCAAAGAGGCTTACTTGGAGAGTTTCCGCCATTACACAGAACTGATTCAGCCAGGCGGAGCCCTGATTATCCACCGTGGCTTAGACATGCAGGAGCATCTGCAGGATGGTGTCAGGCGTTATGACTACAGCCTCAACGAGGGCGACTTCCACGCAGAGAATATCCGCATCGGCAACGGAGAGATATTCTTCGACTTCATCTCGCCCATCGAGAATGTCAGCAATGTCAAACTCGGACAGCCCATTCCTATTAACATCGAGAACGGCATAGCCGCCATGGCCATGGCCCAACTCAATGGCTGTACGAAGGAGGAACTGAAATATGGCATGCAGACCTTCAGTGGTGTAGACCGTCGCTTTGATTTCAAAATCAAGACCGACAAACTGGTCTTCCTCAGCGACTATGCCCATCATCCGAAAGAGATCTATCAGAGTGCCAAGAGCATACGTGAACTGTATAAGGACAGGCATATCACGGCAATCTTCCAGCCTCACCTCTATACCCGCACCCGTGACTTCTACAAGGACTTCGCTGATGCACTGAGTCAACTCGACGAGGTGATACTAACTGAGATCTACCCTGCCCGTGAGGCGCCCATCGAGGGTGTCACCTCTAAACTCATCTATGACAACCTGGGCGAGGGCGTGAAGAAAGAGATGATCCTGAAGGACGAGGTTCTCAACTACGTGAAGACCCACGACTTCGAGGTACTCATCGTGCTGGGAGCCGGTGACTTGGACAACCAAGTACCCCAAATCGCCAAATTATTAAACAACAAAAATAAATCGTAAATTGTCAATTGTCAAATTATAAATAGAATACATGACATTCAACTGGAAGAAGACATTCATCGCCATTTTCGACCTCGCCATCGCAGTCTACCTGGTCTTGGCAGTCTCGGCATTCAATACCCCCGCCGAGAAAGCCACCGTATGCTCCGAGGTCAAGATCGACATCAACAACGAGTCGGTCGGCGGTTTTGTCACTCCCGGTGAGATCAAGAACATATTGGAGAAGAACCGCCTGTATCCCCTGGCCCGCAATATGGCCGATGTCAGTTCGCGCCAGATTGAAGAGACCCTCAGGAAAAACCCGTTCGTAGAGAAGGCTGAGTGCTACAAGACCCAAAGCGGACATATCTGCATCAGTCTCCGCCAGCGGACACCCATCCTGCACGTGATGGCCAACAACGACGATAACTACTATCTGGATACCCACGGCGCAATTCTCCCTGAGTCAAAATATGCATCCGACATGATTGTCGTGACGGGCCATGTATCACGGAAGTACGCCCAGAAGAATCTCCCCCTGATTGGGAACACCCTGCTGAAGGACAAGTTCTGGCAGAATCAGGTCGTACAAATCAATATCCTCAACGACGGTTCGGTGGAAATGATTCCACGCATCGGCGAGCATATCATCTATCTCGGTGCCCCCGTCAATATCGACAAGAAACTCGAACGCATGCGCAAGTTCTACCTCTACGGACTGAACGTGGCCGGCTGGAACAAATACAGTTATATCAGCGTAGAGTTTGACAATCAGATAATTTGTAAGAGAAAGTAAAACATAAAGAAGATGGCAGCAAAGGAATTTATCGTAGCAATCGAACTCGGCTCATCCAAGATGACCGGTATCGCGGGACAAAAGAATCTCGACGGTAGCATTACCGTCCTCGCTATGGTGAAGGAAGACTCCTCATCCTTCATCCGCAAAGGGTATGTGTACAACATTGACAAGACTGCACAATGCCTGACCAACATCATCAAGAAACTGGAAAACCAATTAAAGACGGAAATACTCCAGGTATATGTTGGTGTTGGCGGACAATCCATCCGCAGTGTCAGAAACATCATAGCCAAGGATCTGCCTGCGGACACACGTATCACGCAAGATATGGTCATCGAACTGATGGATGCCAATCGCAATATGAAATACCAGGATCAGGAAATCCTTGATGCTGCCGTTCAGGAATACAAGGTCGACTCCCAATACCAACTCGATCCCGTTGGTATTCAGGCATCACACCTGGAGGGCAACTTCCTCAATATCCTGGAGCGGAAATCCTTCTACCGTAATCTCAATAAGTGTTTCGAGGTGGCTGGTATCAATGTGGCCGAGATGTATCTGGCACCTCTGGCTCTGGCTGATGCCGTGCTGACCGAGGCGGAGAAACGTTCCGGCTGTGCCTTGGTCGACATCGGTTTCGACACCACCACGGTTTCCGTCTATAGCAAAAACATCCTGCGCCATCTCGCTGTCATCCCGCTCGGAAGCAACAACATCACCAAAGACATCGCCACCCTCCAGATGGAAGAGAGCGATGCCGAGAAGATGAAACTGAAATATGCCTCCGCCTATACCGACAACAACGATATTGATAACAATCTGAAATACTCCATCGATCCTGAACGCCAGGTGGAAAGCCGCAAGTTCATTGAGATTGTGGAAGGCCGACTGGAAGAGATCATCGAGAATGTCTGGTATCAGATTCCCTCCGACTACTACGACAAACTGCTGGGTGGTATCATCCTTACCGGTGGCGGTTCCAACATGAATAACATCGAGAAGGCCTTCCTGAACCACACCCACGTGGACAAGATCCGCACGGCGAAGTTCGTGACCCATACCATCAACGCCTCGCAGGAAGACATCAAGGCCAAGGATGGCAAGATGAACACCGTGCTGGGTCTGCTCGCCAAAGGCGACATGAACTGCGCAGGCAGTGCAGTCAGTGACGATCTGTTTGGCAGCGCCAAGAAAGAACAGCCGGTTCATCCTGCTTTAGACCTGCGCCAGGCCCGTCAGCCGAGTGAGATTCCCGCTGGTGTCATCCGTACCGAAGCCGAGAAACAGAAGGCCGAAGAGGAGCGCCGTCGCCAGCAGGAAGAGGAAGAGCGTCAGCGCTTAGAAGAGGAAGAGGCCGAAAAGCAACGCCTCGCTGCTGAGAAACGTGAAAACAGCACGTGGAACAAACTTGGCCGCTGGATTAAGAGGGCTGCTACAGAAATCGTCAAGGAAGAAGACGAGTAATTACAGTTGATAGTTTACAGTTTACAGTTTACAGTTTAGAGTTTACAGTTATGGCAGACAATATGAATATCGATATCCTCGACTTCGGAGCACCCGAGAAGGATCATAGCATTATCAAAGTGATTGGTGTAGGCGGTGGTGGTGGAAACGCCGTCAACCACATGTATCGTGAAGGCATTCACGATGTGACATTCGTTCTGTGCAACACTGACAATCAGGCCCTCAACGACTCTCCCGTCCCTGTTCATCTGCAACTGGGCAAGGAAGGTCTCGGTGCTGGTAACAAACCCGAGAAAGCCCGTCAGGCAGCAGAAGAGAGCCTTGAAGACATCAAGGGCATGCTCAACGACGGCACCCGTATGGCCTTTATCACGGCCGGTATGGGTGGCGGCACCGGCACTGGTGCAGCACCGGTCATCGCCCGTATCTCCAAGGAACTCGGCATCTTGACCGTCGGTATCGTTACCATCCCCTTCCGTTTCGAAGGCGACCGTAAGATCGACCAGGCCCTCGACGGTGTCGAGGAGATGCAGAAGCATGTCGATGCCCTGCTCGTCATCAACAACGAGCGCCTGCGTGAGATCTATCCCGAACTCTCTGTGCTCGACGCCTTCGGTAAGGCCGATGACACACTCTCCGTGGCTGCCAAGTCTATCGCAGAGATCATCACCGTTCACGGCCTCATCAACCTCGACTTCAACGATGTCAAGACCGTGCTGAAGGACGGTGGCGTGGCTATCATGTCTACTGGCTATGGTGAAGGTGAGGGACGTGTGAAGAAGGCCATCGAAGATGCCCTCAACTCACCGCTGCTCAACGACAACGATATCTTCAACTCGAAGAAGATCCTGCTCAGCATCTCGTTTGCCGGCTCTAAGGACGGCCAGCAGTCGCTGATGATGGAGGAGATGAACGATGTGAACGACTTCATGGCCAAGTTCGGCAGCGACTTCGAGATCAAGTGGGGTCTGGCTACCGATCCTGAACTCGGCAAGAAGGTCAAGGTCACCATCCTGGCTACCGGCTTCGGCATCGAGAGTGTCGACGGTATGGATGCCCACATGAAGAAGCATACGCAGGACGACATCAACCGCATCGCCGAGGAGCAGGCCAAGGCGCTGGAGCGTCAGGATCGCCGTAACCGCTTCTATGGCGGCGACAGCACCGCCAAGCGCTACAAGCGTCGTCCTAACATCTATCTGTTCCGTCCTGAGGACCTCGACAACGATGATGTTATCTCCGCAGTAGAGTCCACGCCCACCTACAAGCGTACGCGTGAGATCCTCGACAGCATCAACTCTCAGGCCACTGGCGACATCGTGGCAGGCGACACCGCAGCCGCCTCCAACGAAGAGCCCTTACAAGGCACCATCAAGTTCTTCTCGTAACACAGAAGACCATGATACAGCGTTAATAAAATTATTTTCTTTCGGAGTAATCAAAATTACTTTCGGAGTATCCGGATTTACTCCCGGAGTAATCTTTCACGTATAACAAAGGGACGGTTCTTCTGATATATCAAAAGAACCGTCCCAGTGATTTACAGGATTGATTTCCTGCCCGATTCTTTTTACTGGGTGACGAGGTTCACTACATTCTTCTTGCCATTCCAATGATTCTCAATCTTCTGAAGCCTCTTAAAGTGAAGGGCAGGAATATTACTCTCGTTGAATGGTTTCCCATTGAGTCGCCATTCAAAACCACCTTTAGGAAATCCATAGTCAAACTCCGTCTCTACTTTCTTCGAACCACCGTCGTTCTCATAGACCGTACCTTTTGGCAGATGGACAATGATGGTCTTACCGTTCATGCCCTTTTGAGAGAAATGGCCATTGAAGTCGAGATTTGCAGTGATCTTTCTTGTATTTCCTTTTTGGGCCACAACTTCTTTCAGGTCGTCCAAATCGTTAATAAGCAAGATCAGACGATTATCGTCAGTCAGAGGTTCTATTACATCGTCAGTAATCACAGAAGAGTCAAGGTTTATCACCTCCTCCCTTTGGACGTTTGCAGATGTTGCCAGTGAGACGGCTATAATTGGCAGCAGATAAGCCAGACGCAACGACTGCCAGCGATTGGATTTTGGTTTCATAATCATTGTTACTCGTTTTTTAAGGGCACTGTTTGAGATACCGTTGGCCAGAGAGTACCCGCCCTGTCCAGCAGCCTTACGAATCAATAGTTGTAGATACTGAATGTCATTGAATCCGTGAGAGAGCACCTGTTGGTCAGCCTCATACTCATGGATGGTGCGCAAATCGGCGCGGAGCATCCACATTGTAGGGTTAAACCATTGCAGGGCAGTGAGCAGTTCCACTAAGAGCACATCTGCTGAGTGACGCAGACGGAGGTGCCCCAGTTCATGTGCCAGAATGGCTGTGTTGCCATCCTCAAAATCCTGACGATTCAGGAATACGGTCTTCCACCAACTAAACGGTGATTTTGTTTTTTCGCAGACGGCTATTTGTCTTCCATCCGGCAAAGGATGGATCTCACTCTCGATTTTCATCTTGTGCAGTCGCCACAACGATAGCAACATTCTCGACATGACCGTCACCAGACCTATTATATAAATAATGGTCAAGGGCAACTGCCAATTGAATGGCTGCGCAGTCTGTGAGTCCTTCGCGGCAACGATGGTAGCGGGAATGGCAGTTTCTGGGAAATCCCCCTCAGCCATCCATCCGCCCCCATCCACCATGACCGTCTGGTGAATGGTTATCACGCAAAGCGGCAACACAAACGAAGCGAGGGCCGTGGATAACAGCACAATACGGTTGAGCCGATGCCACGTCTCGTTGGCTACCAACAAGCGCCAAAAGATGTAGAACACGGCTATCAATACAGCCACTTTCAACTCGTAGGTGAGAAACAGCGTCATCATTTCTTCGATTCTTTATACACTTCTACTTGGGAAATCAGTTCACGGAGTTCGTTGATGGAGAGTTTCTCCTCCTTCAGGAAGGTTGATACAAGACCCTTATAAGAATCCACGATGTAGTTATCAACCAGTCGGAAGATATCCTTCTTCGCATAGTCCTGTTCCGTTATCAGTGGATGGTACTGATAGGTCGAGCCGTATTGCTTATGGCCGATATAGCCCTCATGCTCCAGTCTGCGCACAATCGTCGACAGGGTATTGAAATGCGGGCGCGGTTCCTCGTAATGCTCGAGCAATTCCCTGACGAACATCGGACCATGTTGCCAGAACAGTTCCATCACTTCCCGTTCTTTATTCGTTAATTTCTTCATTTTACTTCTGTTTTTAGTTTATCATCAATGACGGTTTCAGTATCTGGCGACAAAGGTAACTAAAAAAACAGATGCGCGCAACTATTATTTGTAGTTATGCACTTCTGTTAAACTCTTTAAATAGTTGTTCACCTCACTTAACAAGATGCGCTACTTGGTGTTATTATGAAGTGAATTAACCCACAGTATTTGAGGCTTAGGGTCGAGGGGGGCGTAGTGTAAAGATTATATGCCAGAAAAAACGTCTCTCGGTTTGCTCGAAATAGAGCAGCAGGGGGGCGTTTTTATTGGATTTTTGGAAATAATAGATCTTTCCAAGGAGTAAAGAGGCACTTTTCGGTTGCTAAAGTGGCACTTTACGGTCGTCGAAATATCTTCCATGAGTCGTTCGAATATCTTCTTACCCCTAATAGATGACGTCTGAATGAGTCGAAGTAGTAATCTCGACGGGCGAAAAAGACTATCTGAACGACCCAAAGATGACCCCCTATTTAAAGGGATTTATAACCAGCACAAAATCAGCAACTTACAAAACTTGCCATATTTTCCGTATTTGCGGCCATCTGACCGTTTACAGACCAATCCGCAAACGTCAGCGACCTTTTTGTCAATACATTTGGCTTTGCCAAATCTTTCTTATGATTGATATAACTCCTGCAAGACGCTCAGCGACTTCAGTTCGGGGAAGTCGGGCAGGTGGAGGCGGTAATAGGTGAGGGCCACTTCGAGCAGGCGGTTGCGGTCGAGATGGGAAAGACGGTAGAGATGCATCGTGGGATAGTCCATGCGCATCATGAGTTGGACAATCTCTGCCTCGGCAGGCTGAAGGAAGTCACGATGCACGGGCGGCATTGAACAAAAGACACTCTCGCGCAGATCGAAATAGTTGCCTGGGGCATAGTCGTCGAGGTTGGGATAAAATCCAAGGAAGCGGGAAAGGCGCATGAGGAATACCAGATGGAAATTGGCAAAGCGCCCCTCTTGCCCATCGAGCCACTGGATGCTGTCGGTGACATAGTCGAAAAGCAGGGCATTCTGCTGCTCACCACGCAGGGCATAATAAAGGAATTCCGCCACAAACAGCGAGATGGCCAGTTTATCGGGTTCGAAGGGAATGGTGGAGAAGGGATGCAACAGGCGCACGTCGGAGAGTTTCTGCAGTTGGAGCCTCGGGCGCACGTCGGTCTCAATCTCCAACAGGGTGAGCGGCTGAAAGAACTGCTTCTTGATCTTCCCCTTAGGCGATTTCGGCAGGCTCACGATAAACGAGAGTCTACCATGACTGCGGGTGAACATATCGACAATCAATCGCGTTTCACCATACTTCAGAGAATGGAGCACAATGGCCGGGGTCTTTGTCAGCATACGACTGCAAAGATACGAAAAAAAGAAGATTAAGGAGAGAGAAAAGAGGATAATTTGGGGAGAGAATGCATTTTTTTATGATTTTTTTTGGTTAATTGAAAAAATAGCAGTACCTTTGCACCCGCAAAATTGACGACGGTCCCTTCGTCTATCGGCTAGGACGAGAGATTTTCATTCTCTAAAGAGGAGTTCGACTCTCCTAGGGACTACCAAGATTAAATTCGTCATCTGCACAGCCAAGTGCTACCTGCAAGGCGCAGGGATAAGGTGGCGGAAGTCCTTCGGGGCTGCTCAGGGCGGTCAAAACGACGCAAGACCCACAGGCTTTAATCCATTTATCATTAAACATTAAACATCAAACAAAAAAATGGCAAATCACAAATCATCTGTGAAGCGTATCCGTCAGGAGAAGAAAAGAGCCCTTCACAACCACTACTACGCAAAAACCATGCGTAATGCTGTGCGCAAACTTCGCGCTATGACTAATAAGGACGAGGCTGCTGCCCTGTATCCAAAGGTACAGAAGATGCTGGACAAGTTGGCTAAGACCAATATCATCCACAAGAACAAGGCCGCAAACCTGAAGTCAAGTCTGGCACAGCACATCAACAAACTTTAAAAAGTTGATTGTTAAAAAACAATAGAAGCCGCAATTCTTAAGGATTGCGGCTTTATTTTTAAGTTTTCTTTGCAGATAAACTTCGTTTATCTGTTCTTTTTTTTGTAACTTTGCACCCATAAATCAATTAGAAGCAAAATGACAGACGAACAACTGAATCAGGAACAAAACTATTCCGCGAGTAACATTCAGGTACTTGAGGGATTAGAGGCTGTGCGCAAGCGTCCGGCCATGTATATTGGTGACATCAGTGAGAAAGGACTCCATCACCTGGTCAATGAAACCGTCGACAACTCTATCGACGAGGCCATGGCCGGCTATTGTACACATATTGAAGTAACCATCAACGAAGACAACTCCATCACCGTGATGGATAACGGTCGTGGTATCCCCGTCGACGAGCACGAGAAGATGCACAAGAGTGCTCTCGAGGTCGTGATGACCGTGCTCCATGCCGGTGGTAAGTTCGACAAGGGTTCTTATAAGGTGTCGGGTGGTCTGCATGGTGTGGGTGTGAGTTGTGTGAATGCCCTGTCAACCCACATGATGTCGCAGGTATTCCGCAATGGCCATATCTACCAGCAGGAATACGAGAAGGGTAAGCCCCTCTACGACGTGAAGATTGTGGGCGACACCGACAAGACAGGTACCCGTCAGCAGTTCTGGCCCGATGGCACCATCTTCACTACGACCGAATACAAATACGACATCATTGCCCGTCGTATGCGTGAGTTGGCCTATCTGAATGCCGGTATCACCATCACGCTTGCCGACCTGCGCCCTGATGAGGAAGGCAATGTGAAAGAGCCTGAAGTGTTCCATGCCAAGGACGGACTGAAGGAGTTCGTTCGTTACGTGGACCGTCACCGCACGCACCTCGTCGACGATGTCATCTATCTGAAGACCGAGAAGCAGGGAATTCCCATCGAGGTGGCCGTGATGTACAACACCGACTACTCGGAGAATATCCACTCCTACGTGAACAATATTAATACGATTGAGGGCGGAACCCATCTGGCTGGTTTCCGTGCGGCCCTCACCCGTACCCTGAAGAAATATGCCGATAGCGATCCTCAGATCTCCAAGCAGATTGAGAAAGCCAAGATTGAGATTGCACCCGAAGACTTCCGCGAGGGCCTTACAGCAGTGATTAGCATTAAGGTGGCCGAGCCCCAGTTCGAGGGACAGACCAAGACCAAACTTGGCAACTCTGAGGTCGCAGGTGCCGTTCAGCAGGCTGTAGGCGAGGCGCTGGCCAACTATCTGGAGGAGCATCCGAAGGAGGCCAAGATGATCTGCGACAAAGTGGTGCTGGCTGCTACAGCCCGTATCGCTGCCCGCAAGGCTCGTGAGAGCGTACAGCGCAAGAACCCGATGACGGGTGGCGGACTGCCAGGCAAACTGGCCGACTGCTCGAACAAAGACCCGAAGGATTGTGAGATCTTCCTCGTTGAGGGTGACTCCGCAGGTGGTTCTGCCAAGCAGGGTCGCGACCGTCACTTCCAGGCTATCCTGCCTTTGAGAGGTAAGATCCTGAATGTGGAAAAAGTTCAGTGGCACCGTGTGTTCGAGGCCGAGTCGGTGATGAACATCATCCAGAGTATCGGCGTACGCTTCGGCGTAGAGGGCGAGGGCGACCGCGAGGCTAATATCGAGAAACTGCGCTACGACAAGATTATCATCATGACCGACGCCGACGTCGATGGCTCGCACATCGACACGCTGATCATGACCCTCTTCTATCGTTTCATGCCGCAGGTGATTCAGGGAGGCCATCTGTATATCGCCACCCCGCCACTCTACAAGTGTACTTATAAGAAAGTGTCTGAGTACTGCTATACTGAGCAGCAGCGTCAGGCCTTCATCGACAAGTATGTGGCAGGCGACGAGAACGCTACAGCCCTCCATACGCAGCGCTACAAAGGTCTTGGTGAGATGAACCCCGAGCAACTCTGGGAGACCACCATGAATCCTGAGAACCGTCTGCTGAAGCAGGTAACCATCGAGAATGCCGCCGAGGCCGACGAGATCTTCTCGATGCTGATGGGCGATGACGTGGAGCCTCGCCGACAGTTCATCGAAAAGAACGCTACTTACGCTAATATCGATGCATAATAAGAATCCCCGCCGGTTGGCGGGGATTTATTTTATTGATAGACCTTCGCTTTGCGTTTGCCTCGTAATACGGCAAGGGCATTCAGAGCCAGAGCCTCCATCTCGTCCTCGCCAGGGAAGCAACGGATGGGCGCCAGAAAACCGATTCGTTTGCGCAGGCGGCTGACGACATACTCCGAACGCGCCAAGCCACCCGTCAGCAGGATAGCATCGATATTACCACAGAGCACAGCACTCTCAGAAGCGATATTCTTCGCCACGTGATAGATCATCGCATCAAGAATCAAACGGGCATGCTCGTCGCCATAGTCCTCGATGCGACGGATAATCTCCTTGACATCGTTCGTTCCCAGATGGGCATTCAGACCCGCCTTACCCGCAATGCGCTTCAACAACTGCTTCTCGTTATACTTGCCACTGAAACAGAGACGGATGAGGTCGGCTGCTGGCAAGGAGCCCGCACGCTCGGGTGAGAACGGTCCTTCGCCATCAAGGGCATTATTGGCATCCACCGCCCTACCCTTCTCATGAGCGGCTACCGAGATGCCGCCACCCATGTGACAGATAATCAGATTCAGATCTTCGTACTCCTTACCGATCTCAGCCGCATAGCGACGGGCAATGGCGCGCTGGTTCAAGGCATGCCAGATACAGATGCGGTTCATCAGCGGAGAACCCGAGATGCGGGCATAGTCATTCAATTCGTCGACAACACCAGGGTCGGCAATGAACGACCGGCAACCAGGAATCCCCGATGCTATCTCAAAGGCAATCAGACAGCCGAGGTTACAGGCATGGTTATGTAAGGCGATACCGCTATGGGTGTCCTGAATCATCAGGTCGTTGATTTCGTAGACACCACCTTCCAACGGCTTCACCAGTCCACCGCGCCCAATCACCGCATCGAAGTCCAAGGGCAGATCAGCCTTACGAAGTTCATCGATGACCAGTTGCTTACGGAAGTCCTGCTGCTCTATGACATCGTCAAAATGCGAGAGTTCATCAGGCGTATGTACGATATTCCTGACGAGCACGGATGTCTCATCCTCAAAGACAGCCATCTTCGTCGACGTAGAGCCTGGATTGATGACCAGTATCTTCATATAGCAGCGAGGGCTAAGGAGTAATATTTCGACTCCGGACTGTCGGCACGCGAGGGCAGCACGCAACAGCACTGCGTACCCTGCAGCACACCAGCGGTCTTGGCATAGCCGAATAGCGTGAGTGTCTTATAGAACACGTTACCTGCCACAATATCCGGGAAGATAAGGGCATCGGCCCGTCCGTCGATGACAGAGTGGATGCCTTTCTCATGAAGGCTCACGGAGTCGAGCGAGGTCTTCAGGTCAAGGGGCCCATCAATGATACAACGCCCGAACTTGCCTGTCTGTGCCTCTGCAATGATCTCAAGATAGTCGACAGTATAGGGAAAAGTCTTGGCACTTACCTTCTCGGCACAATGGATGAGCGAGATACGGGGCTCCTCGATGCCCAAGGCATGACACACATAATTCATATAATGTATCTGCTGACGGCGCTGGGCCTCTGTAGGCACGGGAATAACGGCCGCATCGGTAAAGAAGAGCAGTTTCTCGTATTTGGGAATCTCGGCCATCGCCACATGGGTGAGCACATGACCAGGACGGATGATACCGTTCTCCTTATCTAATATCGCACGTAGGAGCACATCGGTATTGATCAGGCCCTTCATCAGGATGTCGGCCTCGCCATTCTTACAGAGCGCCACAGCCCTACGGGCACACTCATCCTTATCGTCGCCATCCACATAGATAGGTTCGATAAAGCCCATTTCCTTGCCTTTCTCCACCGCATAACGGGTACTGGCATCATTCGCACAAACCACAGCCACACGCTTCTTGTCTCCTCGCTGCTGGAGGAAGATAATCATGTCGTTTAATGTTTTTATAGGTTGCATAGGTTTCATTTTTTCAGTTTTATGCTGCAAATATACAAAAAAAAACGTATCTTTGCAAACGAAACTCTAAAAAACAATGATTATGATGAAATTAATGCTCCTTGCGATGGCCATAAGTGCCCAAAGCGCACCTTCTTCGAGTGACCAGGCCCCTATGGTGTTACAATACGACAAGCCTGCGACCTACTTCGAGGAGTCATTGCCCATCGGTAATGGTAAACTTGGTGCCCTCGTCTATGGCGGTACCGATGACAACATCATCTACCTGAACGACATCACCCTTTGGACAGGAAAGCCCGTGGACCGAAACCTCGATGCCGATGCCCACAAGTGGATACCAGACATCCGTAAGGCACTCTTCAACGAGGACTACCAGTTGGCCGACTCCCTGCAATTGCACGTACAAGGCCCTAACTCGCAGCATTTCCAGCCCCTCGGCACCCTGCATATCAAGGACCTGGGACTGGGTGAGGTGAGCAACTACCACCGCAGCCTCAACCTCGACTGTGCCATTATCAAGGATCGTTACATGCGCAACGGCAAGGCCATCGAGCGCGAGTACTTCGCCTCGAATCCAGATAAACTCATCGCCATCCGACTGCGAGGCAACATCAACTGTCGCATTGCCCTGACGGCACAAGTGCCTCACAAGGTAAAAAGCATCCCCACCCAACTCACGATGACGGGTCATGCCACAGGTAATCCACAGGAGAGCATCCACTTCTGTACGATGCTGAATGTGAAGACCGATGGTGAAGTGTCGGCAGCAGACTCCTCGCTGACCATTACTAACGCCAAAGAAGCCATCATCTACATCGTCAACGAGACCAGTTTCAACGGCTTCAACAAGCACCCCGTCAGCGAGGGCGCACCCTATTTAGAGACAGTGGCCAATGACATCTGGCATACGCAGAACTTCACTTTCGATGAATTCTACAACCGTCACCTCACAGACTACAAGGTCATCTACGACCGCGTGAAACTCCGTCTCAGTTCCGGTACACCGTCGGGTTACGACGGTTCCACCGATGCCCTGCTCAAAGCCTATACGGATGAAGGGGGCAAGAGCCGTTATCTGGAAGAACTCTACTTCCAGTTCGGACGCTATCTACTCATCTCCTCCTCACGCACAGAGAATGTGCCCGCCAACCTGCAAGGCCTTTGGACACCACACCTTTGGTCGCCCTGGCGAGGCAACTACACCGTCAATATCAACCTTGAAGAAAACTACTGGCCTGCCTTTGTGGCCAATATGGCGGAGATGGCAGAGCCCCTCGACGGCTTTGTGAAAGCCCTTGCTGCCAACGGACAGTACACGGCCAAGAACTACTATAATATCGAGGAAGGCTGGTGCTCAAGCCATAATTCCGACATCTGGGCCATGACCAATCCCGTAGGCGAGAAGAATGAGAAGCCGGAATGGGCCAACTGGAACCTCGGTGGTGCCTGGCTCGTTCATACCTTATGGGAGCGCTACCAGTTTACACAGGACAAGGACTATCTGCGTACGGTGGCCTATCCGCTGATGAAGGGCGCTGCACAGTTCTGTCTGCGCTGGCTCGTCGAGAACCCCAATGTTCCCGGCGAACTGATTACGGCCCCCAGCACCTCGCCTGAGAATGAATACAAGACCGACAAGGGCTATCATGGCATGACCTGCTATGGCGGTACGGCCGACCTGGCCATCATCCGCGAACTTTTCATCAACACCATCGCCGCAGGCAAGATCCTAGGCGAGAAGAACAAGGAGATGGAGAAGGCCCTCGCCCGTCTGCGCCCCTATACGATTGGTCACATGGGCGACATCAACGAATGGTATTACGACTGGGATGACTGGGACTTCCAGCATCGTCATCAGAGTCACCTCATCGGCCTCTATCCAGGTAACCATCTGACTGATGCTACCCTGCAGAAAGCCGCAGAGAAGTCATTAGAGATCAAAGGCGACAAGACCACAGGCTGGAGCACAGGTTGGCGTATCAATCTCTGGGCCCGTCTGCACAAGCCGGAACAGGCTTATCATATCTATCAGAAACTGCTGACATACGTCTCGCCTGATAAGTATCGTGGCCCTGACCGCCGTCGTTCTGGCGGCACCTATCCCAACCTCTTCGATGCCCATCCGCCTTTCCAGATCGACGGCAACTTCGGCGGTACGGCAGGCGTCTGCGAGATGTTGATGCAAAGCGGTGATGGCAAGATTGAACTCCTGCCTGCATTGCCTGAGGCATGGAAGGACGGCAAGGTGAGCGGACTCTGTGCACGTGGTGGTTACGAGGTGTCTTTCAAATGGAAAGGCGGTTATGTGCGCGACTGCAGCATCAAGTCGAAGACGAATAGTACCGTCACTTTGTTATATAATGGTCAGCAGAAGACCGTGAAACTAAAGGCTGGTCAAACGCAGAATATCAAAACATGGTAAAAGAGATTGAAGGCGCAGGCATTTAAAGATAGCCCTGCGCCTTCAATTCTTTCACGGTATCGAGCAATTCCTGATACCAGTCCTCGCCAAAGCGGCGGATCAACGGATCACGCAAGAACTGATACAGGTAGAGATTTTCCTGGATGCCTTTGGCAATGGCCATCTTACAGACATCCCAACGGTTATAGTTCAGACCGACAAGGCCCCCACTAAGTCTTTTCTCACGGATGGGATAGAGCGCACAACTCACAGGCTTGCAGAACTTCGTCTTCCCTGCCCTGTAAGCCTTTTCCAACGCACAGAGGCAGCAATTTTCTATGTTTACGGTTGACGGTTGACGGTTTACAGATGATTTGTCTGCCTCTTGAGCATTCAACTGTAAACTGTCAACTATGAACTGTAAACTATCATAATAAGTAAACACGCAGTCTTTTCCTCTGACGATACTCGTCACGAGGTCACCCTCCTGATCGGTATAAGCCACGCCCTGTTTATCAATGACACTCTGTGCCGAAGCAGAGAGGTCGCCCCATACGGCATCCAAGCATTCCTCAATCTCTGCAACTTCATCGAGGGTGACAGGTGCGCCTGCATCGCCCTCAACACAGCACTCGCCCTTACAGACAGAGAGGTCACAACAGAACTTCTCCGTCAGAATCTCTGACGAAAGCAGCACATCGCCGACTTGTATGATGGGAGGAAGTTGCACAGACTTTGAACTTTAAACTTTAATCTTTATGATTACCAAGAGATGGGTGTCTGACCGTTCTGTTCGAGGTAGGCATTGCAGCGCGAGAACTGGTGCTGGCCGAACCAACCACCACGATTAGCACTGAGGGGAGAGGGGTGAACACTCTCAAGAACCAAATTCTTCTGCTTGTCGATCATATATGCCTTCGAACGGGCATAACCACCCCAAAGCATATAGACAATATGTTCACGATGCGTGGCCAAAGCCTGAATGGCGGCATCCGTGAACTTCTGCCAGCCCAACGCAGAATGACTGTTCGCCTGATGGGCACGAACGGTGAGCGAAGCATTCAGCAGCAATACCCCTTGTTCTGCCCAACGTGTCAGATTGCCTGAGGCAGGAATAGGCGTGCCCAGGTCGGCCTGAATCTCCTTGAAGATATTCTGCAGCGATGGAGGAAACATCACACCATCCTGCACGGAAAAACTCAGTCCATGGGCCTGTCCTGGCTCATGATAGGGATCCTGTCCGATAATCACCACCTTCACCTTGTCAAACGGACAGAGGTTGAACGCATTGAATATCAGTTTGCCAGGAGGATAGCAGGTGGTCTGCGTATATTCCTGTCTAACAGCAGTGGTGAGTCCGAGAAAATAAGGCTTCTCGAACTCACCACTCAAATGCTGTTTCCAACTTGGTTCTATCTGAACGTTCATTAGTCTACTATCAGGTTCTCACCTGTCATATCACTGGGCTGTTCCAGTCCCATGATGTGCAGGATGGAGGGAGCCACGTCAGCCAGACGACCGTCCTTCACCGTAGCACTGTTGTTATTCGTGACATAGATGAAGGGCACGGGATTCAGTGAGTGGGCAGTGTTAGGTGTACCATCGGCATTGATAGCATTGTCGGCATTACCGTGGTCGGCAATGATAATTGCCTCGTAATCGTTGGCCTTGGCAGCCTCGATCACCTCACGTACACAGTTGTCAACGGCCCATACAGCCTTGGCAATGGCGTTATAGATACCCGTATGACCCACCATATCACCATTAGCGAAGTTCACAACGATGAAGTCGTACTTAGCCTCGTTGATAGCAGCCACCAGTTTATCCTTCACCTCGAAGGCGCTCATCTCAGGCTTCAGGTCGTAGGTAGCCACCTTCGGAGAGGGCACCAGGATACGATCCTCACCCTCGTATGGAGCCTCACGACCACCATTGAAGAAGAAGGTCACGTGCGCATATTTCTCGGTCTCAGCCGTATGCAACTGCTTCTTGCCCTGCTTGCTCAGATACTCACCCAGCGTATTCTCAACGTTCTCTTTAGGGAAGAGGATGTGAACACCCTTGAAGTTGGCATCGTATGGTGTCATGCAGTAGTACTGCAGACCAGGGATGGTCTTCATGCCCTGCTCTGGCATATCCTCCTGCGTCAGTGCAATCGTCATCTCCTTGGCACGGTCGTTACGGAAGTTGATGAAGATCACCACGTCGCCCTCCTCGATACAGCCATTCACGCTGGCATTATGGATGGGCTTGATGAACTCATCGGTAACGCCCTCGTCATAACTCTCCTGCATGGCAGCAACCATATCCGTTGCCTGCTTACCAGTGCCGTTGACGATCAGGTCGTAACCCTCTTTGACACGCTCCCAACGCTTGTCGCGGTCCATAGCGTAGAAACGACCTACGATAGAAGCGATGGCGGCATCGTTGTCAGCACAAACCTTACTCACCTGCTCGATGAAGCCCTTACCACTCTTCGGGTCGGTATCACGACCGTCCATATAGCAATGAACAAACACCTGATTCTTCAGACCGTATGCCTTACCAATCTCAATCAGTTTGAACAGATGGTCAAGGCTTGAGTGTACGCCACCGTCAGAGGTCAGACCCATCAGGTGCAACTTCTTATTGTTCTCCTTAGCGTAAGTGTATGCAGCCTTCACCTGAGGATTCTCCATAATAGAGCCGTCCTTGCAGGCACGGTTGATCTTCACAAGATCCTGATACACGATGCGACCAGCACCGATATTAAGGTGGCCCACCTCAGAGTTACCCATCTGACCATCGGGAAGACCAACGTCCTCACCAGAGGCCTGGAGTTGAGAGTGAGCAGAAGTTGCCGTTAACAGATCAAGGTAAGGCGTGGGCGTATTGAAGATTACATCACCCTTACCATGCTTACCGATTCCCCATCCGTCGAGAATCATCAAAAGTGCTTTCTTTGCCATTTGTCTTATACCTTTATATTATCTTTTTACCTTTTTCGGCTGCAAAGGTACAAAAAATTATCGAACGCAGAGGCACTGAGTTTCAGAGAATTATTATAAAAAAGGTGAAAACCGCAGGTCCCTGCATCCCAAGGTTCGATGATATGATAATCTTTGCAACATCAACATAACAAATAAGATAGTCACTCCTCAGCCTGCTTGGCACGCTCCATATCCTGACGGCTGCGCGACTTGGTGACCAGCCATACACCAGAGAACACCAGAATGACGGCCAGCGCATGTGAGGGCTTCAGAATGCCAAGACCTGTCAAGACAGAGACGATGACAGAGACTATCGGCTGCACATAGTTATAGACCGACACCACCGTTGGGCGCAAGGTTTTCTGACCTATCATTGTCAGGATATAACCCAGATAGGTGCCGCACACCACAACATAGGCGGCCTCCCACCAAGATTTGGCAGGCACAGGCTGGCTGACCACCTCCTGCACATGACTGAAGGTGAAGGGGATGACGAGGAGCGTAGCCCAGAAGAACATCCACTTATTGATGGTAAAGACCGAATAACGGCGTATCAGCGGATTAAACAGCGACAGATAGAGCGCAAAAGAGAACTGCGCCGCCAGACAGAGCAGGTCGCCTCGGATATCACCCACCTTGTCGGACGCATGGGCCGCAGAGGTGAGAATCAGAATCAGTGCACCACTACATCCCATCAGCACACCCAACGCTTTCTTGCCCGTAATTGGTTCCTTCAAAATCAGAGCCGCAAGTATCATGGCAAAAATCGGCATCGACGTGGTCACGATCGAGGCATTGATAGGTGAGGTGATGCTCAGGCCAATGGTATAACAACACTGGTTGGTAACCAGTCCGAACACCGCTGCACCGATAAACATCAGTTTATCCTTCATCGGCACCTGCTCTTTCTTCACGAAAAGCGAGGTCAGCCAGAAGAGGATACAGCCGCCCAGCACACGGAAACTGACCATCGTCAGACCGTCGAGGCCATGGGTCATCGCATCCTTGCCCAAAGGTGCCATCAGTCCCCAGAAGGCACAAGCACCAAACATGGAGAGATGGGCTATAAGAGGTTTATTATTTGACATGTTTTGTAGATTACAATTATACAGTTAGGGGGCGAACTCCAGACTCAACTGACCGTCGCCAAGCAGGTTATAACTCTTGCGATGATAAGGCGTAATACCATATTGTCGGATGGCCTCTCGATGTTTCTTTGTGGGATAGCCCTTGTTCGAAAGCCAATCATATTGAGGGTATTCCTTCGCAAGTTCATTCATATAGTCGTCACGATAGGTCTTGGCGAGGATACTCGCTGCAGCAATCGAGAGGTATTTGCCATCGCCCTTGACAATCGTCGTGTGAGGCAGGTCCTTGTATTTCTTAAAGCGATTCCCGTCAATGATGACAGCCTCCGGACGCACTTTGAGTTGGTCAAGGGCACGATGCATCGCAAGGATCGAGGCATTAAGAATATTAATCTTGTCTATCTCCTCTGGCGTGACGATGCCCACAGCCCAGGCCACGGCATCGCGTTCGATGATCTCACGCAGTTCGTAACGACGCTTCTCCGTTAGTTGCTTCGAATCGTTCAACAGATCATTCTGATAGTTCTCTGGCAGAATGACGGCCGCCGCATAGACACTACCCGCCAGACAACCACGCCCGGCCTCATCGCAACCTGCTTCAATCTTTCCTTCGTAATAATGGCTTTTCAACATTGAAGAATGAACATTAAAACATTTGGGCGACGCGTCGGATACCGGCTACAAGGGTGTCGATTTCTTCCTTCGTATTATAAAGGGCAAATGAAGCACGGACGGTACCAGGGATGTCCAGTCTGTCCATCAACGGTTGGGCACAGTGATGCCCCGTACGGACAGCGATACCCAGACGATCGAGCAATGTACCCATGTCAAGATGATGAATATCGCCCACATTGAAACTCACCACCGCATCACGCTGGTTGGCTGTAGGACCGTAGATCTTCATCCCCTCAACAGTCATCAACTGCTCCATGCAATAACGGGTGAGTTCCTGCTCATGCTGTTGGATGGCCTCGAAACCGATGGAATCGATATAATCAATAGCCTTAGCCAGTCCGTGAGTTGCCACATAATCGGGCGTACCGGCCTCGAACTTAAACGGCAGACGCTCAAAAGTGGTCTTCTCCCACGTTACCTTGTCGATCATCTCGCCACCACCCTGATAAGGGGGCAATTTCTCGAGCCATTCTTCTTTACCATAGAGCACACCGATACCCGTAGGCCCGTACATCTTATGACCGCTGAAAGCGAAGAAGTCGCAGTCCATAGCCTGCACATCCACCTTGAAGTGAGAAGCACTTTGGGCACCGTCCACCATGACGGGAATGCCGTGAGCGTGGGCTATCTGGATAATCTGCTCTACAGGATTGATGGTTCCCAGCACATTGCTGACATGCGCCACGCTGATCAGCTTCGTGCGCTCGGTAATAAGTGGCTCCAGCTGATCAATAAGCAGCACTCCTTCGTCATTAAGAGCCAAGTGTTTCACCACGATGCCACGTTTCATCGCCTGTAACTGCCAACTGACGATGTTCGAGTGGTGTTCCATCTCAGTGACGATGACCTCGTCGCCTTCAGCCATCTGTGATTCACAGAACGAACTGGCCACCAGGTTGATGGATTCTGTCGTACCGCGCGTGAAAACGATTTCCTCAATCTTACGGGCATTGATAAACTGGCGCACCTTTTCGCGCGCCGCCTCATGCAGATCCGTCGCCTGCTGCGAAAGGTAGTGCACCCCGCGATGCACATTAGCATTCACATTGAGGTACTCATCCCTCATTGCATCCAGCACACGCAACGGCTTCTGCGTCGTGGCAGCGTTGTCGAGATACACCAACGGCTTGCCATACACCTCCCTCGACAGAATGGGGAAATCAGCCCTTATCTTATTGATATCGTACATTCCTTTTCGTAATTTGCTGCAAAATTACTACTTTTCTGCGACTTAAGCAAACGATAGTCCCAAAAACTACAAAAAGGGGACTCACGATGAATCCCCTTTTTTATATTATTGTAACACACAGGCACCTAACTAGTAGATGATTTTATCAAAAACCAGCCCCCTTTATTGAGGCTTTGGGGCAGTGCTGGCAGAGGAAGTTGTAGACGAAGTCGAAATCCTCGTCGGGCACGAAAATGCGGTTTTTATTCAGCAGTTGGTTGACCTTGATGAGATTGTGGCGACGGCAGGGCTTAAGACGCGCCACATTAGCAAGGATAGAGGTCGTCGAGTTGTGCGTGGCAGCCAGGAGACCCGTGCCCACCACACCAGGCTTACCTGCGGCTCCACCCACCATAGCCGTCAGGGCGCCAAGCAGCATGGACTTCTTCACCTGACGGGGCATCTGCTCATGCACCACCTCCCGCTCGTCGAGCGTAAAGAGCACCACGTATTTCCAGCCGTAGCACCAAGCCACGATGACATAGGCCACGTAGCCGATAATCAGGAACACACCCATCAGCACGAGGAAGCCCGAGGTAATGCTCCAGAAACTTTCAAAGGTATAGCCCTCCTCGCAGCCGATGATCAGCACATTGAACAGCCATACCAGACCGAAACTGATGCCCAGCACCTTGTAGACATCTATCAAGATGCTGGGATTCTTCAGCATGGGCACCTCATACACCCAACGGTACTTCCCATCAGAATAGAGCGTCACGCGGCTATCGGCTTCGTTCATATATTACTCATCGAGCCTACTTAAGGACTACCTTACGTATTGTGCTGCCCTGACGGATGATATAGACACCCTTAGCGAGAGGAGCAGAAAGCGCACCCTTACCGCTGGCGACGACTGTGCCGTTCAGGTTGGTGATAGTCCATAGGTCGTTGGCAGGAACGGACTTCTGGCCATTGATAGCAGTAGCAACATCCCATGGGTCAGAGAGTGTCAGCTGGGTATTGCCCACATTATCGACTGCTACTACGCAGAAGGTATAGTCGCTGGCATTCTTGCCTTGCTCAATGGGAACGTCAACTTCTGGCCAATCACTTTCGGTAAAGAGTTGGAAATCGCCGCCACCAACGGAATAATAGTATTTATAGAAACTGATTCCAGATTCGGCATCCTCTCCGCTACAATTAACCGTAAACTGATTGTTGTTCAACGTCACACCCTGAACTTTAGCTATCGGTGCATCAAGATCTAGGGTATTGAGATATTCATTGGTCTCAATAGGTGTGTTGTAATCGAAGATGATGGTGGCCTTGTTCTTGATCTCTGTACCACTCTTCAGGCCAGGCTTCAGGTCAACGCTGAAGGTGACATAGCCCTCGCCCTCGGGTGCATTCACGTTAGGCGGCAGTTCAATGCCCTCAATGTCCCAACTGAGCTTGTTACCCTCACGACTCATCTTCCAGTTGTACTGCGCACCTTCGTGGCTGGTAGATCCGAAGCGGACGGTTTTGACGTCGAAGACATTCTCATCGAGCACATTGCTGATACGGATGCGATAGGCAGGTGCTGTAGCCTCCTTCTTGTTCTCGAAGAGAATACGGTAGTCAACGGTCTTTGTCTCGCTGATATATCCCTTGTCACCATAGCCTATAGGACCGCACATCTCATTAGGATCCCATGATGTCACTTTCTTGTTGGCGCCTACCTTAGCATCGAGGGTCGTCGGTTTGTCATCCAGCCAATCCTGGAAATCCTGCTGCTGCTTGGCACGTCCGAAGCTGTAGTAGAACCAGCGGCGCACGGAATTAAACGATTCATAGATGGTTTCCACCACGCCCATCACGGTGGATGTAGGCGCTCCGCCAGGTACAGCCTTCATGACATTTTCGCCACACTTCTTCGCTACGGTCTTGGCAGCATGGACTTTTATGTTATACTTTTCATCCTCTTGAATTACCTGTTCTCTGGTGAGACTATACACACGTGCATAATCCTCGAGTTTCTCCTCAGGCATCAGTTTCTTTGCAGCCTTCTTCAGGCAATAGTCCTGCACCTTGTCAACAGCCATACTGACCACAATCGAACCGACATAGGCTCCTACGGCAATCACCGTACCGGTAACAACCACTCGGTTGCTTCTTGCATTCTTATCGGCATGACCTTCGGCATACATGGTGAAGGTATAGCTTTCGAAAGGCTTGAGGTTGGGTACGATGAAACCGGCGCAATGGTTATCGCCGAAACACATGTCGTCGACAGTATAGCGCACCACACCGGTGTCACAGGGGCACTCGGCATAGAGTAGATCAACATCATCGCTGGTAGGCACAATGAGGAAGAACGAACCACTGTCGTGGCTGTCTAAGTTTTCGATCTTGATCTGGAAGGGGCTTGGTATGCCTATGCGCGTAGAATTCTTACCAATATAATGCACACGGATCTTAGAATCTTGAGAGCGCTGAGGCGATCCGCACGTCAGCGTATATCCGCCTTCGCCTGATTGGCGATAAACATGCAAATAATAGATGCCTTCGTCAAGATTCGTAACGGTAAACTCGCTATGATCCTCCCCTCTATGAACATAGACATAATCCAAACTTCTTAAACCACTATTGTCAATCTTATGGAGTTCGATATATCTGATGTCAAGGCTGGTATTGAGGTCTTCATGGATCTCGAATGTCACAATGCCCGACTGTACATCCACCTTGTACCAGTCCTCATTATCGGTATAGGATCTGTTGTATAGGTAGCCCAAGTGGCCTGTCTTCGTCTCGCCATCCTTGATCTCTATGGCCTTGTCATAGGTATCGTTGGGCTCTGCGTCACCTCTATAGCGGTTGGGCGTAAAGGTATATTTCATCGTATAGCCACCATAATCCTTGTTGTTTCCGGCAGTCCTGCCGCTCTCTTTATGCAGAAGCACATAATAGGTGCCAGCTGCCACATTAGTCACCGTAAATGGCTTTTCCCCTTCGTTCAGATAGATATAATCCCGCTCGTAGTAATTCATACCATCGTCGTTTAATGGACAGAGACTTATATAGCGGATAGTCAGTGTATTCTCCGAATGCACATCAAAGGTCACAGTTCCATTATCGGGAACATCAATACGATACCAGTCCTCTGTATCGACTGTATTAGATTCCATACCCCAGTAGCCTAAAAGGCCCTGCACTGTCTGACCATTTTCCAGTTTCAAGGCTTTCTTCCATTCGTCGTTGGGTTCCGAATCATTTTGGTAATTGGGAGCAGTATACGTATACTTCATCGTATATGTACCGGCTTTCTCCTGCCTGTACAGGTGAATGTAATAGGTTCCAGGTTTCAAACCACACTCCACGTAGGGCTTTTCTTCATCATACAGGTAAATCCAGTTTATCTCATGATAATTGGTACCTTGATTGTTCATGACATTGATACTGATATACCTGATAACCAGATTCGCATCAGACTTGGTATCGAAAGTCACGTTTCCTTCATGTTCCAACACGACCTTATACCATGCATCCTTTTTATTCTCGTCCAGCGTACCACTGACGGTCTCGCCGTCCTTAACGAGGGTTGCAGTATTCCAACTGGTTCCTTGTGCCTGCATCCCTATCGGCAATGCCAGCATCATCAATAATAGTAGTAGTTTTTTTTTCATATTGTTGTTATTTGGTAAATTAATATGTCGCAAAGATAAGAAAAATTGTGATACATCGACTCACAATTTAACAAAATCGACTCACAAAACGCGTTTTGTGAGTCGATTTTCTTCGAAAAGCGGGTTTTTATGACTTACTGAGCCATTCTTTCGGGGTCATGCCAGTCACAGCCTTAAAGGTTCGGAAGAAGGAACCCTCGTTGGCAAAACCCGATTCGATATAGATATCGGCTATCTTTTTGTCGGGATTCTGACGCATCACCCGTTTGGCGTGTTCAACACGATAGACATTGACAAACTGGCTAAACGTGCAGCCCTTTTGTGAGTTGATACAGTCAGAAACTGATCGCCTGTTCGTACCAACGGCAACAGCAAGATCTGTCACTTTCAGATCGCTGTTCTGATAGAGTTTCTGCGATTCCATCGCTTGGTTGATGCGCTCCATCAATTGGGCAAAAGCCTCTGCTGACATCAACTCAGAAGATTCTGTATTGACGGCTGGACGCTGCGGTCTTTTCTTTAATATAAGGTACACGCAAGCGCAAACCACCAACAATGCTACCAATATCAGCAACACCATCAGCCAATGATTGCTCTTGGCCTGAGCAGCAGGCTCCGTACCGACACGCAAGCGCCAGACAGCACCAGAGGGCGTGAAGTTGCTATTATGGAGCAGGCCACCAACCAATATCAGGTTACCATCGGCATCCAACACGGGCGCATTGTCGGGTACATCCATGATAGGATCGGTATAATAAAGCATCAGCGGAGCAGGCTTGCCATCAATGGCCTCCGCATAATCGATGCAAACGAGGAATAAGCGATCGGCCTCATCCGGCGTGGATTGGTAATCACCACTGATGCCCATCAAATAGCCTCGTCCTGCCTTCTGATCGACGATAACTTGCGTAAAATAACAAATCGAATCTCCTTGGCTCTGCATGGGAATGGGACATACGGTTGGCAGAAACGAGAAGATGCCATTCTCCACCTTGGCAATTGCCACCTGACCAGTACTGTCTGCCACAGGTATCAGATAGGAATAACGTTCTTTAGCTTCATCGCCGATGAAACTATCGTCCATACGATGAGGTACAATCGTCAATGGATGCCATGTCTCGAAAAGATGAATATCTGCAGAGTCGCCTTTAAGGAAATCAGCCACATAGGAAATGGGATTAGCTTTCGTGTCCTGCGTTCCGAAGATCAGGGCATCATCGTTGGCTGTACGAAGGATATAGGGAATGGTTCGCTCAACGGTCACGTCTTTGAGATAGGAAAAAGTCTTCTGACCATCAAAAACCTCGATTCCATCGTCATGATACCAGTTGCCACTGACGACAACCTGGCCATTGTTCAGTTCCAGTCCGGCAGTCCCGGCACGCTTCCGTTCCATACAGCCAAAACCATCGAAAGTATGGGTCTGGGGATCGTAGAGTTCGGCCAGAAAAGTCTGTCCGATACCAATAGGCTTTTCACAGCCTCCAAAGAGTAGCACCTTTCCAGACTTCAGAACCACAGAGCCCCCGAAATCGTGTGTATAGACCATCTCCATCATGTGCCATTCGCCATCTTTATAGTATTCCGCAGTAGGTGTGGGCACAAAACCGTGGGCATGACCACCAGCCACGACCAATTCACCATTGACAAAGAATGTCGAATGGCCTGCGCGTGGGATATTCAAATGGGGCAATTGCTCCATCTGGAGTTTCACCTCCGGACAGGCGACTTTCACGGAATCGGGTGCCGCCACAGCCAAAACCGGCAACAGCAACATCGCAGAGAAGAGATATAGTTTTAGTTTATGCATTGATATGTGGTTATGTTATTTGCAGAGCTTACAACCATCGCATTTGTTCAGTTCGCCACGGAAGCGCTTTTCCACCAAATAATGGAGGCGGTCGCGAAGGGGTTCAAGCTGCATGTGGTCGATGACCTCGTTGATGAAGGCATTCTGCAGGAGCATTTTGGCCTCATCGAGTGAGATGCCTCGCTGGCGCATATAGAAGAGGGCTGCATCGTTGAGCTGACCTACCGTCGAGCCGTGGGCACACTTCACATCGTCGGCATAGATCTCAAGCATCGGCTGGGTATACATACGAGCCTCCTTGGTAGCCGTCAAATTCTGATTGGTCATCTGCGAGATGGTTTTCTGAGCCCCATGCTCTACCAACACCCGACCAGCGAAGGCACCTGTGGCCTTATCGTCGAGCACATATTTATAGAGCTCGTTCGAAGTACAATGAGGTACTTTGTGTATAATCAGTGTATTGTTGTCGACATGCTGCTCCTTATCGGCAATCACACAGCCATAGCACTGACATTCGGCCCCCTCGCCAGAGAAGGTAAGATCAAGTTTGTTACGCGTCGTACCATTGTGGAGGGTGATGACATTGTGGTTCACACGACTGTTGGCCTGTTGGTCGATATAGACGTTGCTCACACGTACATTCTTATAATGCGTTTCCTCGAGACAATAGAGATCGAGTGAGGCATTTTCACCGACATAGGCCTCAATGACCTGTGTAGCCAGGAAGTTACGGTCGTCGGCAGCATGGTCACAGAAGAGCATCTTAATCTCAGCACCTTCTTCGAGGATAATGAGCACACGACGATTGACCATTAGATCAGGTACCTGTCGCTGAGCATTGCTGGGTGTTGCCTTCAAGATATTGATAACCTGGATGGCACGATCAACCTTGATATTCTTGGGTACATAGACCAACATGCCATCCTGTGCCAGCATGGTATTGAGAGCCGTTATGGCATCTTCGCCGCTCTTGGCCAATTTCGAATAGTACTTCGCTATGAGTTCTGGATAATCGCGCAACGAGCCCACAATAACCCCTTCAGGAAGATGCCCTTTTGGCTTGTCGTCTCTAAAAAACATATCGTTTACCACGAAATAGAGACTCGTACTCAGATTTGGCACATCGCAATGGAAAGCCTCATAGGGATCAACGGGTATTTCGAGCCGATTCAAGTTCACGCCATAGTCGGGTGCAAAGAGTTTCTGAATGTCCGTATACTTATAGCGCTCCACCTTCTTTGAGGGGAAGCCCTGCCTACGGAAATCCTCGAAAGCCTGGTCTCTCACGGCATTCATCGCCTCCGGAGCATGAGAGAAGATGATCTCCCGTGCCTGCTCGTAAAGGTCTATGTATTGTTGCTCACTGTTCATTCCTCTCCGATCTCTTCTTTTATCCAATCATAGCCATGCTCCTGAATCTGCTTGGCGAGTTCAGGACCGCCCGTCTTCACGATACGGCCTTTATAGAGCACATGCACAAACTGCGGACGGATCATCTCCAGGAGACGGTCGTAGTGGGTGATGACGATACACGATGTCTCTGGTGTCTGGAGTTTATTGACACCCTCTGCCACAATACGCATGGCATCGACATCAAGTCCGGAGTCCGTCTCATCCAGGATGCTCAATTTTGGTTCGAGCATCGCCATCTGGAAGATCTCATTGCGTTTCTTCTCTCCGCCGCTGAAGCCCTCGTTGACAGAACGATTGGCCAATTTGGAGTCGAGTTCCACAATCTTACGTTTCTCGCGCTGTAACTTCAGGAACTCGGCAGCGTTCATCGGCTCCAGGCCATGATAATTGCGCTTCTCGTTGATGGCAGCCTTCATAAAGTTGGTCATCGAGACACCAGGAATCTCCACAGGATACTGGAAACTCAGGAACAAACCCTCATGAGCCCTGTCTTCTGGCTTCATCTCAAGCAAATCCTTGCCATTGAAGTAAGCCTCTCCCTCCGTCACCTCATAGAGCGGATTACCCACAAGCACGGCACTCAACGTACTCTTACCAGAGCCGTTGGGACCCATGATGGCGTGGGTCTCGCCATCGTTGATCACAAGATCGATGCCTTTTAATATCTCTTTGTCGCCTATCTTGGCATGTAAGTTCTTAACTTCAAGCATTCTTATTGTTCAATTTTCAATATTCAATCTTAAATATTACCCTACTGTGCCCTCAAGTGAAACACTTAGCAATTTCTGAGCCTCGACGGCAAACTCCATCGGGAGTTTCTGAAGCACTTCCTTGGCATAGCCGTTTACAATGAGACCAACAGCCTGCTCGGTGGGGATGCCACGCTGATTGCAGTAAAACAGTTGGTCTTCGCTGATCTTTGAGGTGGTAGCCTCGTGTTCGAATATGGCTGTATCGTTGTGCACATCCATATAGGGGAAGGTATGAGCACCACAATCCGAGCCTAAGAGCAGAGAGTCACACGAAGAGTAATTACGGGCATTGTCGGCTGTAGCAGCCGCACGTACCAAACCACGATAACTGTTCTGAGAGTGTCCGGCAGAGATACCTTTTGAGATGATGGTCGACTTGGTGTTTTTGCCGATATGGATCATCTTCGTGCCAGTGTCTGCCTCCTGATAGTTATTCGTCACAGCCACAGAATAGAATTCTGCCTGTGAATTGTCACCTCTTAAGATGCACGAAGGATACTTCCACGTGATGGCAGAGCCTGTCTCCACCTGTGTCCACGATAGTTTTGAGTCGACACCACGCAGATCGCCGCGCTTCGTTACCAGATTCAGCACACCACCCTTACCATTCTCATCGCCAGGATACCAGTTCTGAACAGTGGAATATTTCACCTCCGCCCGATCTTTTACGATAATCTCTACGATGGCAGCATGCAACTGGTTCTCGTCGCGCATCGGTGCCGTACAACCCTCCAGATAAGAGACATAGGCATCATCGTCGGCAATGATCAGCGTACGTTCGAACTGTCCCGTATTACGGGCATTGATACGGAAATAACTGCTCAATTCCATCGGACAACGCACACCCTTGGGGATATACACAAACGAGCCATCAGAGAAGACGGCCGAGTTGAGGGCTGCATAGAAGTTATCCTTATAGGGCACCACAGAACCCAGATACTCACGCACCAAGTCGGGATGCTCCTTGATGGCATCACCTATCGAGCAGAAGATGACACCCTTCTCACGGAGTTTCTCCTTGAAGGTGGTCTTCACGCTGACAGAGTCCATGATGGCGTCGACAGCGGTATTACCACTCAAGGCCAGACGCTCTTCAAGGGGAATGCCCAATTTATCAAATGTCTTTTCGAGTTGGGGGTCGATCTTACCGTCACCGGCAGGCTTCTTGGCCATCGGGTCAGCATAGTAACTGATACCCTGATAGTCAATCTCCGGCACATGGACATGTCCCCATTTAGGCTCCGTCTGCTCCTTCCAGTAACGGAACGCCTTCAAGCGGAACTCAAGCATCCACTCGGGCTCCCCTTTCTTAGCAGAGATGAGCCGAACGATATCCTCGTTCAGCCCTTTCTCTATAATCTCAGTATGCACGTCGGTGGTAAAGCCAAATTCGTACTTTTGCTCAGCCACCTGACGTACAAATTCATTCTTCTGTTCTGACATTCTTAAAGTTTCTGTTCTACCTCAATCTCGGTGAAGGTCTCGATGATATCGCCGACCTGGATGTCGTTGAAGTTGACCAGTGAGATACCGCACTCCAAGCCTGTTGCCACTTCCTTGGCATCGTCCTTGTAGCGCTTCAGGGCATCGATCGGAGCCGTGTGGATCACGATACCATCGCGAATGACACGGGCCTTGTCCTTATTGTGTACCTTACCTTCAGTCACAAGACCACCGGCCACTGTACCAACCTTCGAGATCTTGAACACCTGCTTCACCTCAATCTCACCAGAGACAATCTCCTTCTTCACCTTATCGAGCATTCCCTGCATCGTCGACTTCACATCATCGATGGCATCGTAGATGATCGAGTAGGTATTGATTTCAACGCCCTCACGCTCAGCGGCACGACGGGCATCGGCAGAAGGACGCACCTGGAAGCCGATGATGATAGCCTCGGAAGCCGAAGCCAGCATGACATCGTTTTCTGATATCTGACCCACAGCCTTCGAAATCACATTCACCTGCACCTTCTCGGTAGAAAGTTTGATGAACGAATCAGAGAGGGCCTCAATTGAGCCGTCAGTATCACCCTTCACGATGATATTCAACTCATGGAACTCACCCAGAGCAATACGATGCGACAACTCATCAAGTCCGAGTTTCGTTGTAGTACGCAGACTCTGTTCACGCTGTAACTGGATACGTTTATTGGCAATCTCACGGGCTTCCTGCTCTGTCTCCATCACATGGAAAGAGTCACCAGCCGTAGGCGCACCATTCAAGCCGAGGATGATGGCAGGCTCTGCAGGACCAGCCTTCTCGATGCGCTGGTTACGCTCGTTGAACATGGCCTTGACGCGACCCCAAGCAGTACCAGCAATCACAACATCACCAACCTTCAATGTACCATTCGACACGAGGACGGTTGACACATAGCCACGACCCTTGTCGAGCGAACTCTCAATGATTGAACCCGTTGCCTTACGGTTAGGATTAGCCTTCAAGTCAAGCATCTCGGCTTCCAGAAGCACCTTCTCCAGCAACTCATAGACACCAACGCCCTTCTTGGCGCTGATCTCCTGACACTGGTATTTACCACCCCACTCTTCCACCAACAGGTTCATGTTGGCCAGATCCTCGCGGATCTTATCGGGGTTGGCACCTGGCTTATCAATCTTGTTGATAGCGAATACCATCGGCACATTAGCAGCCTGGGCATGGGCGATAGCCTCCTTAGTGGTAGGCATCACCGAGTCGTCGGCAGCGATGATAATGATGGCAATATCCGTCACCTGAGCACCACGGGCACGCATGGCGGTAAAGGCCTCGTGACCAGGGGTATCAAGGAAGGTGATGCTATGACCGTCTTTCAACGTTACGTTGTAAGCACCGATGTGCTGGGTGATACCACCAGCCTCACCGGCAATCACGTTGGTATTGCGGATGTGGTCGAGCAAAGAGGTCTTACCGTGGTCTACATGACCCATCACCGTTACAATCGGTGCACGAGAAATCAGATCGTTCTCATCGTCGTCCTCCTCAGTGATAGCATTCTGTACCTCAGCGCTCACATACTCAGTAGTGAAGCCGAATTCCTCAGCCACGATATTGATGGTCTCTGCATCCAGACGCTGGTTGATAGACACCATAAGACCAATACTCATACAGGTACCGATAACCTGGTTCACACCCACGTTCATCATCGTTGCGAGTTCAGAGACCGTCACAAACTCAGTCAGTTTCAGCACCTTGCTCTCTGCTGCCTGTGACTCCATCTCCTCCTGCATGCGTTCTGCCACAGCATCACGCTTCTCACGACGATATTTGGCACCCTTCTTATTCTGGTTCTTCGATGTCAGACGGGCCAAGGTCTCCTTTACCTGACGTGCCACAGCCTCATCGTCCACCTCCAGAGGTTTCACAGGACGGTTCTTCTTATTCTTCTTGTTGCCTTGCTGCTGGCCACCGTTATCCTGGAAGTTCTGATTGCCGCCCTTGTTTTTCTTCTTGGGATTCTGACCCTTGTCCTGATTGGCTGCGGCTTCGATATCCACGCGCTCCTTTCCACCATGGATACGCTCACGCTTCTTCTTCTCACCATTGCCACCATGCATCTGGGCCTGTTTCTCCTCACGCTCCTTACGACGCTCTTCCTTGGTTTTCTTCTTAGGACGCGTACTCTGGTTGAGCGAGTCAAGGTCGATCTTACCTACGACATTCAGGTTAGGCACAGACTTCTGCTCAGTCCTCAGTTTAAACACCTCGGGAGCCTTGTCATCATTATCGTCAGACTTTGGCGTTGCAGGTGTTTCCGGCTTCACCTCAGCAACGGGTGCGGGCTTTGGCTCAGGTTTGACCTCAACCTTGGGTTCGGGTTTAACTTCTGCAACCTTCACCTCTTCTTTCTTGACTTCTTCCTTCACCGGACTCACCTCCGATGTAGCGTTGCCTACCTGTGGCTTTTCGGCAGCAGCCACTGGTGCAGGCTTTTCCTCCTTGGCAGGCTCAGCAGCCGGTTTGGGCGCAGGCTTCTTGCCATTGAGGCTATCTAGGTCGATCTTGCCTAAGGGGGTGAAGGTCTGACGGGTCTCTTCCCTCACTTCCACCTTCTGCTCCTTGGGCTTCGGCTTCTCCTTTTTCTCCTTCTTGGGGAAAATCATGCCAGCCTGGGTCTTCACATCCTTGTCGCCCTTGAACTCCTTGACGAGTGCAGCATACTGCTCGTCACTGATCTTGGTGTTCACATTGGCGTCGTCCTTGATCTCACCCAGACTCTTCTTATTCTTCAGGTATTCAACTGCCGTTTGAAGACCTATATTAAGTTCTGTTAATACTTTATTTAATCTGACTCCCATCTAAATTTACAATTTGACAATTTACAATTTGACAATTTACTCAAACTCGGCCTTCAGCACCTCAATCACGTGATCAACGGTCTCCTCCTCAAGGTCAGCCTTCTCAATCAGCATCTCACGGGGAGCGTTAAGCACAGACTTTGCAGTATCCAGACCGATGGCCTTGATAGAGTCGATTACCCACTGGTCGATCTCATCTGCGAACTCATCCAGATAGATATCCTCGTCGGCCTCGTTCTCGCTAACCACACGGAACACATCAATCGTATATTCTGTCAGCATCGAGGCGAGTTTGATGTTCATACCACCACGACCGATGGCCAGCGACACCTCCTCGGGCTGCAGATAAACCTCGGCCTTGTGATTCTCCTGATCGATGGTGATGCTGGAGATCTTGGCAGGGCTCAGAGCACGGGTGATAAACAACTGAACATTGCTGGAGTAGTTGATCACGTCGATATTCTCATTGCAGAGTTCACGCACGATGCCATGCACACGGCTACCCTTGACACCCACACAGGCGCCAACGGGATCGATGCGCTCGTCGTAACTCTCCACAGCCACCTTGGCACGGTCGCCCGGCATACGGGCCACGCGACGGATGGTGATCAGACCATCGTTGATCTCAGGTACCTCAGCCTCAAGCAGACGCTCCAGGAAGATGGGAGAAGTACGTGAAAGGATGATACGGGGGTTGTTGTTCTCGTTCTGCACCTCCTTCACGATGGCACGAACAGTCTCACCCTTGTGGTAGTTGTCGTTGGGAATCTGCTCACCCTTCGGCAGATGGAGTTCATTACCCTCATCGTCGATGAGCAGCACCTCACGCTTCCAGATCTGATACACCTCACCGCTGACCACCTGGCCCACACGGTCCTTGTACTTCTGATAGAGGGAGTCATGCTCCAGTTCGAGGATCTTCGAAGCCAGTGTCTGACGGAGGTTCAGGATGGCACGACGGCCGAACTTTGAGAAGTTCACCTCTTCCGACACTTCCTCACCGACCTCATAGTCGGGCTCAATCTTCTGGGCCTCGCTCAGAGCGATTTCCTTGTTCTCATCCTCCACCTCGCCGTCGGCTACCACAATACGGTTGCGGTGAATCTCGAAGTCACCCTTATCGGGGTTTACGATCACGTCAAAGTTCTCATCCGAACCATAGATCTTAGCAATGACATTGCGGAAACTCTCTTCCAGCACACTCACCAGGGTCGTACGGTCGATGTTCTTCGTCTCTTTGAATTCCTGAAAGGTCTCAATCATTGAGGGGCCTTTCGCATCTTTACTTGTTGCCATTTATTTTATTTTTTTATTTGAATGTCAGTTGATATTTGGCATACTTCACAGTATCCATCGAGAAAGCCTTGTCAACGTCAACCATCACGGGACGCTTCTTGCCTTCCACCGTCTGCTTCTCCTTGACGGTGAGCACGAACTCACGACCATTGACCTCCTTCAGGATGCCCTGCACCTTCTTGCCGTCGGCACCAAGCACCTCGATCTCTTCACCAATGTGATTGATATACTGCTGCTCCACCTTGAACGGCTGGCCGATACCGGCGCTACCCACTTCCAACTCGAAGTCGCCCAACTCTTCGCCAAGGCGCTCCTGCAGGAAACGGCTCAATGCCGCACAGTCCTCAATCCAGACACCGTCGGCGTGGTCAATCTCAATCACAATGCGGTCGTCAGAACCAAACATAATGTCTACCAGGAAGTAGTCGTTGCCCTGCAACCACTCTTCTACCAAAGTCTTAATCGTCTCTTTATTAATCATCTATCAATCTGTAATAATAATGAAAAAGAGAGGCCCTTGCGGGTCTCTCATTCCACTGAACGGGTGCAAAATTACGCATTTTTTCCCATTCTGCCAAATATTTGGCGACTTTTTTACGATAAAGCCCTAAATATTTCTAATTTCTTCTGCTTCAAGGAGATATTTCCAATCGGTTTCTTCTCGATTCTTATCAAAGAAGAGGTTTCTTTGGGTTTCTGAGGCGCCAGGAGTTTTTTGTATTCATCCGGATTTCTCAGCAGGCGCTCGGCCTCCTTCAACTGACGGTCGAAATTGAGTCCTGCCTCGATGGCACCAGCCTGATAATAGTAGTGGGCAATAATGTCGCTCTCGATAATCTGCAGGAGCACGGCCTTGTGCTTCTCCAGGTCGAAGGCCACATCGTGGTTCAGTTTCTGCTCAAGATTATCGAAAGCCGTCTTGGCCTCATCGTAATAGCCCTCAAACTTGGCCGTTTTCACCAGTTCTGCAAACTGCTTCTTGCTGACAGGGTCATAGGTGAAGCCGCTCTTGATGACACGAGCCTTGAACGTCTCCCAGTCAGCCTCTGTCAGATGGAATTTAGCAGGCTCGACAATCGTCGGATGCTGGGCAATATAGTCGACCACATAGTCGAACATCACCTCTGTAGAGTCCTGACCTGTAGCCGAGAGATAGAAGGCGATGTTGGGAATGGTATCAGCCTTCACCTCCACATCGGGCTTGATACCACCACCATCACGCACCTCACGACCCCCAGCGGTATAGAATACCTTTGTCAACGAATCAGGAATGTGCTCACGATAGCCCGTACTACCCTTCTTGTAGTTGATAGCCTGAATACAGCGTCCACTGGGGATGTAGTATTTCGAGGTGGTCAGTTTCATGTTCGTGTTATAGGGCAGATCAATGGGCATCTGTACAAGTCCCTTTCCATACGTGCGTGTACCTAATATTACTGCACGGTCCAGATCCTGCAAGGCGCCGCTGGTAATCTCGCTGGCACTGGCCGACTCGCCATTCACCAGCACTACGATAGGCATGACGGTGTCTGTGGGTTCTAGGCGGGTCTTATACACATGACTGGCCTGCTTGATCTTTCCGCGATTATCAACCACCGTAACGCCCTTCGGCACCCAGAGGTTCACAATGTCGACAGCCTCCGACTCGGAGCCGCCGCCATTATTACGAAGGTCGAAGATGAGTGAAGTAGCCCCTTGTTTCTTCAGATCGACAAAGGCCCTGCGCACCTCCTTGGCACTCTCCTGCGTGAAACTGTTGAAATTAATATAGCCGATATTACCTTCGCGCATACCGTAATAGGGCAATTCCGGCAATTTGATGTTCTTGCGGGTAATCTTAAAGTCCATCTGCTTGCCCGTAGAGGGACGCATCACCTTCAACAGGAAACTGGTGCCAGGCTCGCCACGCAGATGACTGCTCACATAACTCACATCCTTATCCGTCACCAGCGTATCGTCGATGCTCAGGATGACATCACCCTTCTGCAAACCGGCCTCAGCCGCAGGCATATTGGCGTAGGGCTCATCGATCACCACACGGTTCCGTTTCTGATGCTTACGAATCAGGGCGCCGATACCCGCATACTTACCCGTGAGCATCATCCGCAGGTTTTTCGTTTCGTCCTGCGCATAATACTCTGTATAGGGATCCAACTGGCGCAACATGGCGTTGATGCCTGTGCCGATCACATCCTTCGGATTCAGCGTGTCGACATAAAGCAGGTCGAGATTCTTATAAACATTATTAAAGATATCAAGGTGCTTGGCCACCTCGAAGTTATGGTCATTCTGTGCCTGTGCCCAAGAGAGGGTCGGCAAGCACACTAACAATATGGAAATCAGTCTTTTCATCGGTGCAAAAGTACTCAGAATTATCGAGAGCAGAGGCTTATGGCTGCTTTTTTAACTATTTTTGTTAAATCCGTTTGTCTATTAACGGATTAATGATTACCTTTGCACAAAAATCAAGGCTCAATGACGGATAATATGCAAGAGCGGTTCCCTATTGTCGATGAGGAGGGAACGGTGATAGGACAGGCCACACGCGGCGAGTGTCACAACGGTTCACGACTGCTGCACGCTGTGGTGCATCTGCATGTGTTTAATACACAGGGCGACGTGTATCTGCAGAAGCGGCCCGATTGGAAGGACATCCAGCCAGGCAAGTGGGATACGGCTGTGGGCGGACATATCGACTATGGCGAGACGCCCGAGGAAGCGTTGCGCCGTGAGGTTCGCGAGGAATTGGGCATCACCGACTTCACGCCCGAATTCATGGGCAAATACGTGTTCGACAGTCAGCGCGAACGTGAACTGGTCTACGTCAACCGCACCACTTACGACGGCCCCGTCCAGCCCTCGAAGGATGAACTCGATGGGGGCCGTTTCTGGACCATCGCCGAGATTCGCGAATCAATGGGCCAAGGCATCCTGACACCCAACTTCGAGCGGGAATTCGAAGCGTTCTTTTTGAATTCTATCAAGTTCTAAGTACATCCACCGCGTCTGGCCTTCATCGATTGCAGGAGGACACTAAGCAGGATGAGGGCGATGCCAAGGTAAAAGGAGAAATTGATCTCACGTCCTTCGCCGAAGATGAGGAAGGCGAGGGCGATTGTATAACAGGGTTCGAGATTATACGTCAGATTGACGGTAAAGGCAGAAAGGCGTTTCAGGGCCTGAATCTGTAGCAGATACATACCAACGGTGCAGAACAGCGCATGGCAGAGCATGAACCAGAGATTCGTGCCTTCAGGGATGACCACCACAGGCTGCTGGCTGGGGAAAAACCACAGGTAAAGGGGGATAATGGCAGACACGACAACAAGACCACCCGACATCTGATACATCAGTACCGTACGACTCCGTACACCCACGCTGACCTTCTTATTACAGATGGCATAGAGGGCACAGACGGCCGATGACACCACACCAATCATGATGCCATAGCGATAACGTGCATCCAGCGAGAAAATGCACATCACACCAACCACAGTAATCAACGAGAATAGAAACTCCAAGCCAGAAAAGCGCTTCTTGAAGATCATCGGCTCGAACAAAGCCGTGAAGAATCCTATCAGCGAGAAGCAAATGACACCTATCGAAACGTTCGAGGCCTTAATGCTGCCATAGAACAATATCCAGTGCAATCCTAATAAGGCTCCACATCCACACAACTGTAGGAATTTTCGCCATCCTACGCGAGGCAACCCCGTGAATACCAGCAGGATGCAACTCGTAAAGAGCATGCGATACCACACGATATCCACTTCGTTGAGTGTAATCAGTCGTCCGAACAAGCCCGTAAAGCCTGCCAGCATCACACTCAGGTGCAACTGAATAAAACCTTTCTTCGTCTCGTTCATATTGAATGCAAACAACCGCGTATTTTAAGTTCAAAAAAAGGGACCGCAACAATGTAGACCCTGTTTTTATGATTAAAAACCTTCTTTAATTTTCAGGTATATAGCAGTTCCAATCCACAAAACTGCTACAATAATACCCATTGCTGCGAAAAGATAAACCAGATTCATATCTTCTTTTTATTTGCATAATTAATCAACCAAACACCAAATAGCAAAAACATAACATAAACATTTGAGTTAAGTTTAACATATTGATGTCGGTGACAAAGATACGAACTTTTTTCGAAACAACCAAATATCCAAAGATCTTTCTTCTATACAGAAAAGAAAAGCCCCACCGCTATGCGACAGGGCTATAGATATAAAGTAAGAAGCGTCACATTATTATAGCGAATGATTATAAAGGAAATCACTTTGACTTAGTCCAACTTCCTCCTAATATCCAACCAATAAATCCAATTATAATAAAAAGTTCCATAATAGTTATATTTAGTTAATATTGTTTTTCTGCTTTCATCTGTAAAGTCTCACTTCCCATCCTTAGTGTTAAATCTACTTTGCTACTATTTAGGGAATTAACTGTATATACGGCATATTCTTTGCCATTCACATAAGTTGTTATTGTCTTTCCGCTAACTTTGTATGTACCACTACCATTACCTAAATAACCAGACCCATAAAAAGTCCCATCTTCATAAAAGGTGATATTCATTCCAAATCTTTTATATGGATATGCTGTCACATCATACCATTTATCATCAACTTTCAACTCTGTTGCTACCCATTTTCCGTATAGTTGTTCTATCGGATATGCAAAATTGCTTTCATCATCCTTAGAACATGAAGTTACACACAGACTAAGCATTGTAAAAAGAAACATCACAAAAGTTTTTTTTTTCATTGTTATTGGTGGGTGTTTATATGCCATTACCCTTCGGCTCTATGTTTGATTGTTATCTAATGCCAAAAGTACAGCCTCTTCCGCTGTTTTCAAAGAGCACTTGAAAAGTTCGTTCGTGGTACGTAATTCTCCACTATACCAGTACAATTTTTCGACCTTATATTCTCGCAAAAGGAAATGCGCTTCTCGTTCTACCTTACCGGCATTTTTATCAAGGCTCCACGATTTTACAATATTCCAACCAATCATCTCACCATATCCATCTTCTGAGTTAAGTTGATTTTCACGATGTTCCAATAAGTCTTTTTCCGTTTTTCGCTTATTCTCAATCATGCCGACTTTGCAATAAATTCCGTTTCTTGCAATATAGACAACACCTTTTCCGCTTTCACGTTTCTGAAAAGCAATACTACGTGGACTACAAATGATGCAATGGCCAGATCGGGTTCTCAACCTATGTCCATTTTGACATTTATTATAAATAACAAAACAACAACCATGCATCTTTGCATTATCATGATAGTCTTTATAATGTTCACCACGTGCATCATAAAAATCCGACGGGCTCAGATTGTGTTCTTTTATAAAAACCTTTTCTTCTTCTGTCAAAATGTCAAGAATGTCACTCATATAATATGTTTTAAGTTAATACTTTAATTCCACACAGCACCAACTTAAAAAGAAGGCGCAAGTCATTGCCATACGCCTTGTCGGTTCACCACAAACCTGCATATAATATGGAAAAGCCTACGCCTAAAGGGTTGGCTCCATTTATATGCATTTTGCTCATTTTCTTGAGGTGGTGATTTACAAGGCAATCGAGCAAATATGTCTTGTATTCCTTTCGAAATACGTTGCAAATATAAGAAAATATATCGATAATAACAAGGATTTCACCAACTTTTCTTGAAAAAGTTCGCAAAAAACTTATATTATTCAGAAAAAGTTCTTATCTTTGCCCCCGAATTTATATTATTAACATTAAATCCACATTACTATGGACGAATTACTGAACATTCAAAATCTGATTTTTGAGTTTCGTGGCCAAAGAGTCATGATTGATTACGATTTGGCAAAACTTTATGGGGTAACAACTAAAGTGCTTAACCAAGCCGTAAAACGTAATGTCCGAAGATTTCCAGAGGATTTCATGTTCCGATTATCGAATGATGAAACACTGGAACTGGTCACAAATTGTGACCGGTTACGGAATCTTAAACATTCAGGCGTTAATCCTCAAGCATTTACGCAAGAAGGAGTTGCCATGCTAAGTGGAGTCTTAAACTCCGACATTGCAGTTGATACAAACATATCTATCATGCGGGCTTTTGTAGCAGCACGTAACCTTGTTGCTAATCTAAGTTTAAATCAACAGATAAAGAATCTAACCTCAGATATTGAATTCATTAAATCTGAAATGGAAGACACTCTTGAAATACAGAACGATATTAATGAGAGCACCCGGGCCCAACTCGATGCCATTAGCACCGCTTTGGCTGAACTGCAATCTTCAAGGTCGCAAAATGCAACCTTAAACAAATGTCGTCCTATTGGCTTCATACAGCCAGAAGAAAGCGACAAAGAATCGATGAAATGAGAACTATTCAACCTATGGGATTGAAGTATTCTCGATGGTAGATTGAATACTTGCCGCTATTAATACTAGCAGTTGTTACTATTAATAGTAGCACTTGCTAGCATTAATAGTAACAATTGTTTCATAGTTATGGCTAACATGTACCCCAAAAGTCGTCAAAGCCTTTGTACATCGGGGTTTCAAGGCAGGTATATCTTTAAAAACATGTACCTAAGATGTACCTATCATATACCCCAACATATACCTCTAAAATGAATTGCCAAGCAGGTACATGATAAGGTACATGTTAGGTATATGATAGGTATATGTTTGTTATCATGTACCCTATCTGAAATCCCTATGTACAAAGGGCTGAGCGGGAATCAAGGTATATGTTGATATGATTACCTACTAAAGGTTACTTTCATGCCTGCAAAAGAGGAGAAAGTGGCATATTAAAAGGTTGGAAGGTACGGGGTATTGTTTAAACTGCGACGAAGTTTGTTAAAACCACGTCGTTGTTTATTAAAACTGCGTCGCAGTTTGATAAAATCACGGCATGGTTATACCTTTTTTCAAGAGCCAGATTATTATAGTAACGATTGGGTGAGTCTTATCTACTCAAAAGAGGATACAAAAAAAGAGGAGCGAGAGAAATCTCACTCCTCTTTGGCGCTTCAGGATGGGCTTGAACCAACGACCCCCTGATTAACAGTCAGGTGCTCTAACCAACTGAGCTACTGAAGCAGGTTTTTCTGTTAAGCGGGTGCAAAGGTACGGCGATTTTTTGAAACTACCAAATTTTTTCGAGACTTTTTTAAAAAAAGGCTGCATTTTCGAGAAATGCAGCCTTTTCTATGTTAGAATTCTACCTTAGAAATCCATGTGATCGAGCGAATCGCTGAAGTCCTTGGGCTGCTCCTGGTTCTCCTTCGGAGCCTCCTCCTGGTTATTCTCAGGACGTGGACGGCGGTCGCCTCTGTCACCATGACGCTCACGACGGTCACCACGGTCTGGACGACGATCGCGGCGCTCACCGCGCTCAGGACGCTCACCACGCTCACGACGACGCTGTTGGGGCTCTACATAGCCCTCGGGCTTCTCGATGAGCACACGATGAGAGAGTTTGTACTTGCCCGTCTTAGGATCGATCTCGAGGAGTTTCACCTGGATGTGGTCACCCTCCTTGATACCAGCCTCCTCGACAGTCTCGAGGCGCTTCCAGTCGATCTCGGAGATATGGAGCAGACCATCCTTGCCAGGCATGATCTCGACGAAGCAGCCGTAAGGCATGATGCTGCGAACAACACCGTCGTAGATCTCACCCACCTCGGGGATGGCCACGATGGCCTTGATCTTGGCGATGGCAGCGTCGATGCTCTCCTTATTGGGAGCGCTGACCTGCACATGACCCACGCCGTCGGCCTCATCGATGGTGATGGTAGCACCCGTATCCTCCTGCATCTGCTGGATGATCTTGCCACCAGGGCCAATGACGGCACCAATGAACTCCTTGGGAATATCGAAGGCCTCGATGCGGGGCACCTGAGGCTTCATCTCTGCACGCGGCTCGGCGATGGTGTCGGTGAGGCACTTCAGGATGTGCTCACGACCAGCCTTGGCCTGCATGAGGGCCTTTTCAAGAATCTCAAACGACAGACCGTCGCACTTGATATCCATCTGTGTAGCGGTCAGGCCATCCTTCGTACCAGTGGTCTTGAAGTCCATATCGCCCAGATGATCCTCGTCGCCGAGGATATCGCTCAATACAGCATATTTCTCCTCACCCGGGTTCTTGATCAGACCCATGGCGATACCAGAAACGGGCTTCTTCATGGGTACACCAGCATCCATCAAGGCGAGGGTACCGGCACATACAGTAGCCATTGACGAAGAGCCATTTGACTCGAGGATCTGCGACACGAGACGAACCGTGTAAGGGAAGTCCTCAGGAATCTGACCCTTCAGACCGCGCCATGCCAGGTGGCCGTGACCAATCTCACGACGACCTACACCGCGCTGAGCCTTGGCCTCACCAGTACAGAACGGGGGGAAGTTATAGTGCAACAGGAATTTCATGTAGCCATGCTCGAGCACATCGTCGACCAGTTTCTCGTCGAGTTTCGTACCGAGGGTACAGGTGCTCAGCGACTGTGTCTCACCACGGGTGAAGATAGCACTTCCGTGAGGCATGGGCAGGGGGCTGACTTCGCACCAGATGGGGCGGATATCAGTGGTCTTACGACCATCGAGACGGATACCCTCATCGAGGATGCAACGGCGCATGGCATCGCGCTCCACATCGTGGTAGTAGCGGTCCATCATGGCCTCGTACTCGTCCTTGCTGATCTCTGAGTCATCGGTGATCTCAGGATGAGCCTCGAAATATTTCTCCTTGAAGTCCTCGAGGATCTTCTCGAAGGCCTCAGCACGCTCCTGCTTCTCGAGGGCCTGCTTGGTAACATCGTAGGCGGGCTGATAGCACTCCTTGTTCATCTGCTCGCGGAGGGCCTCATCGTTGACCTCGTGGTCGTACTCGCGCTTCACGTCCTTGCCCAACTCCTTAGAGAGTTCAGCCTGGAGTTCGCACATGGGTTTGATGGCATCCATTGCAGCCTTGAGGGCACCCAGCAGATCCTGCTCGCTGACCTCCTTCATCTCACCTTCCACCATCATGATGTTCTCGG
>Ga0310690_10001196_pt1 | contig 47561 bp, 84 predicted proteins | sample AusTroGonzalo_MG_2_FD_207661 | JGI IMG/M metagenome (GOLD analysis project Ga0310690, IMG submission 207661) | Bovine rumen microbial communities from tropical cattle in Woodstock, Queensland, Australia - Gonzalo_04 (v2) (version 2) | ecosystem: Host-associated > Mammals > Digestive system >... | reverse complement strand
TGGCACTTGCTCTACTTTATAATCATCAAGTCTACTTGTATAAAGAACACAATCTTTTGTTTCTTCTTCTGTTTGTGGACATTTTGTCTTTACACCTTCGGCACAACCACGACATATATTTTTTAATTCTGCTCCAAAATCTAACACTATTATCTCTTTCATTTCTGCTCCTGTGTTTGTATTTCCTTTTTTATTTGTTCGTATTTGTCTTTGGTAACTTCTAATAACACAAAATATTTACCTTCATCTTCTATGGTTTTGATACACACTACTTTCTCTTTGTCTAATGCTTGAATTTCTATTGGTGTCATTCTTCCTTCCCCAACCTTAAGAACTCATTTGCTGTATCTTTGGATGCATTATTCCTTTTCCAAGTTCTTACGGCCGCTTTCCAATCTTTCATTTTATTCTTTCCTATCATCCAACCTTTTGATTCATAGTAATCATAAAATTGTTCCGGATTTATATTTGCTCCAATCTCTTTGCAATAAGTTCTTATTTCTTCAATTGTTGGTTTAACAAATTTTTTTGTTTTCCCTATAATAGATAAATTAGTATTAGTAATAATATTAGTATTATTAGATATATTAGTATTATTAGGAGGTAAATCTGCCGACTCCGTATTTTTACCGAACGGTAAATTTGGGGCATCGGTATTTTTACCTTCGGTTATACTAAAACTCTTGTCTGTAAATTCTATATCTATTCCCCCAAATTGACCATTTGGATTACTTATTTGTGTTTTTGTTATATAACCTTTTTCTACTAATCTATTCAAAACTTTTCTTATAGTCTTATCACTTTTCTCTTTTAACTCTTTTCTCATAACATTGTAATGAAATTCCCATCCATTTGGCTTGGAGAATAGATAACAAAAAAGACCTTTTTCTTCCAAAGACAATTCTTTGTCATTTAAAACAATATTACTTATTTGTGTAAATTTGTTGGCAAACTTATTAAACAACATCCTTTCCTCCAAAATAAAGATGGCAGAGTGCTTACGGAAAGGAAAGTCTCTGCCACCACAGGAACAAGGAAAGGGGGTAGCCTTGCCTTCTGTTCCTCAATATTTTAAATTTTTTAATGTATAATTGATTATTGCTTTTTCCGTAAGCATAAACTAATTTTAGTATATAAAGAACAAACTGTCAAGTACTTTTTAAAACAATTCAATTTGTTGGCATTCTTCTTTCTTTGGTAGCCCACTATCGACTAAGAATAATTGTCTAAAAATTTCTTCTAAAACATTTACTACAATACTATTTCCTGCTTGTTTGTATAATTGTGCATTGGAAACACCTTTTATTTTATCGAATTGTTCATCTTTCCAACCCATCAATCTCCAACATTCTCTTGGAGTAAGTTTCCTTATTCTAAAATGATTATCCAAAGTGTGAGTAACATTATTATTTGCTCTAATTGTTGGAGATACTTTTAAACCAATTTTATTGTCTTGGAATCCGCTTTTACATTGGGCTTGATATATATCTTTATTAGAGTTTGCGATATTTTCTTTTTCTCTCTCAAAGTTCTTAGCTACACTTGGCTTTATTTTCTCATCTACAACGATAAGATTTGCGGTTTTAAACCCTTCCGGTCGGGTTGTTATGGTTGGACAGATACCATCATTAACAACTCTTTTATTGAAAGGATTGATAACATCTCCATCTTTACAAGGTTTTTCTCTTAAAGTCTCAAAAGCTTGTTTTGTTAGTCTCTCTTGTTTTACCATTGGAATATGTCCACCACCTAAACCCATACTTGCTGTTATTGTAGGACTAATACCATCTTTGTCATAAACTCCCCAACGAGTGGTTTGTCCATACATTCCGCCTATTCTTTTTATCTCTTGCTCTTTTATATCTTTGTTGGTATAAGAAACTTTATTCTGGGCCTCTTCACTTAAGAAGAATTTTATATTAGGACTATCTTCTAACATATCTTTTAATTTTTTTGTCAAAGGCATAGGCTTTGGAAATTCATAATAGCTATGGTCTCCTCTAATAGAAACACAAAAGACTCTTTCTCTATTTTGTGGTATTCCATAATCTTTTGCATTTAATATTTGATAATAGTTTGTATATCCTAACTCTCTCAATATATTTAACCATTTCTCAAATTCCGGAAAAAACTTTTTGCTTAAAAGATTCGCAACATTTTCCATAAGCAAATATTTAGGTTTAACTGCTCTTATTATTTTCTCACATTCCCATAATAAAGAGCTTGTAGTTCCACTATCCTTTGATAATCCCTCTTGCTTTCCTGCTATGGAAACACTTTGACAAGGAAAAGAATAAGTTATTAAATCCCATTGTCCTTCAACTAAATTTTCCGGATTGACTTTTGTTATATCTCCTAAGTTTTCTACTTTTCCGTGCAATTGTTCATAGGATGTAACCGCATATTTATCTATTTCACATAATGTCGATGTGTGGTCTATACCTATGTTTTTAAGAGCTTGGGTTTGACTACCTATTCCGCCAAACAATTCTAATAATTTAATCATTTGTTTCTCCTAAAATAGTTTCATTTGCCCAAAATCTTGCTCTTTACCAAGAATGAAATCGCAAATAAAATTACGAGCATAATCAGAACTTATCATCGACCTTTCTTCAGAACAAATTCCTGCGTGTACTCCAGCTTTACAACTTCTAACCTTTTTAACCTCTTTATCTCTTTGGTAAGAATATCCTATGGTATTTTCACAATTAAAGAACCAATATCCGGTCGGTTTTACAAAATAATCTCCTCTAAGAGTTCTATCATTGTCAATGAAAGTAGGTTGCTTGAAAAAATTGTTGTTTAGGAAATGCATAGTTGAAAAAGGATTTTCTATGATAAGCCTTAAATCTTTCATTAAACAAACACCAACAAACTTTATAATAAGTTCAAAAAAATATTCTCTATTCTTTGCTCTATCCAACATAGCATCTAATTTTTCTTTTAATGATAGATTCTTATAGTTTTGATTTTGTAATGTGAAATACAAAGGGTTGGAACTTCCTGTAAAATAAATACAAGGGAAAAAAGCCATAATCAAATCATCTTTTGTCATCTTATCAAAGATACTTTCTTTCCCTTGAAAAGCATCTTCTATTTCGCCAAACAAATCCATAACATTATCCGTTTGATTAAAATTATTTTGGATATCATAATCTTGTGCAGGAATACCCAATTTAATAAATTCATTCTTGAATGTTCCGGATTGTTCGAAAAAACAATGAACTTGACCTTTTATTTCCATTTTATTTTCCTTTTAAATTTTTTTTGTATTCTAAAGCATCTTTGATGTTCATACCTTTTCTTAAATGGGTTAATAAAGTGTTGTAATTTAATCCTAAAATCTCTGCCCATTTTTTTGCACAATAACTCTTACCTTTATACTTTAGAATCTTATTGCTTCTTGTGTTTCTATGTTGTTCTTTTTCTTTTATCCATCGGCAATTATTCGGTTCATAGTTGCCATTTACATCTATTCTATCTATTGTCAGTTTGTCATTATATCCATTCTCCATAGCCCAATTATAAAAAGGTATAAACTTTTCCCATTCTTGGCAATAAGAGATACCTCTTCCACCATAATTTTTATATTGTTCTACTTTTGTGTCATAGCATCTTCTTTTCATTCCCATCCATATTCTATAAATTCTTGTTCCATAAAAGCCGTGTTTGGTTGAGTTTTTGATTTTTGTTTCTTTTTCTAAACATCCACAACTTCTTGTAACTCCTTGAACCAAACAAGATGCTCTAACAATTTTAATTTTTCCACAATCACACTTACAAGTAACATAAGTATGTCTTGTTGTAGAGTGATGATGAATACCTAAAACCAACAATCTTCCAAATCGTTTGTTTGTATAATCTATTTGTTTAAATATGCTCATTGTTATAACCCTTTTGTTTTTTTATTTCTTCTAATTTCTTCTCCCAAAAAAGAGCCAAATCTTTCCATTCATTAAGAGATATTTTTTTTATTTCTGCTTTTTTTGTGTTATAATAGTCTAAGATTTCTATACCATATTTAGTGATTACATACTTTGTGTACCTTGCATCCACTCCCTCTAAGTTTTGTTTAAAATTACAGAAAGAGCATTGTGAATGACAGTTTTTAGGGTCAAGTAATAAAGATAAAAATTTTCTACTTATATAATGACCACCGTGCATTAATTGTTTTGCTCCTTCTTCCTTAGGGTCTATGTGTTTTCCACAAACTACACAAGTCCAATTGTCTCTATATCGAATGTACATTTGAAAGTTATCCACAGCTATTTCTTTCCAATTAATAGGTTTGGTTTTCTTATATTTCTTTTTGCATTTCGATGGTCTTATTCCATATCCTGTTTTTCCTATAACGACTTCAAAACCTTTTTTGCAACAATTTTTAACTCTTTTATCAAATTGTGAGCATTTATCACAAAACCTCATTCTTCCCCCCTATTAAAAGAATATTGACCAACATAAGTCCATCCAAACCTTGTAGGAACTCTAATCATTTTTGTTACAATGTTATAGCCTTTCTTTTTGAGATTGTATATTGCCGCACTCAATCTTGTTGTTCCACAATATTTATCTGCCTCTTTTTGTGTGATTGTTCCATATTGTTTTATATAGTTCAAAACTCTTATGTCTCTTGTTTCTTTTTCCATAATTATTTTTCCCCCTTTCTTAAAAGTTCATAATTTACTATTGGAATACCACAATACAATGCTATATCTCTTTCAATCTTTGCTCCTTTTGATTTTGATATGTCATTGATTATACACATCATATCTGCTTGTTTAAGCAATTCTAAAGCATCAAAGAAACAAAATTTTACAGGCAAAGCATTTTCTGATGAAGAAGTTCTAATAGGAGATAAAACTTCATAACCTTTTTCCGTGAGAGCCTCTTCAGCTCTCAAAAAATCTTTGACATAATTAGGATTATTTGTTATTGCTCCGGCTATATAGATTTTATACATTTTATGCTCCTTAATTTGTTTTATTGCCAAATTGAATCATAGATTGTTTATACTCTTGGTTATTATACAAAGTATATTTAATAGCCAATGCTTCACTATCTATAATATATTCTGTTGAATCTTTTGTATAAACTACATACAAATAAAAAGAGATATCTTTACCTGTTACACCAGAACTATAAACACTTCTTAATTCTATGTTTGCATTTTCATATTTCCCTATACAAGCTCCGCCATTGTAAAACTCTATGGTTTTTACTTGTGAAGGAATACCACTTCCTGAAAACTTTCTATTAGATGTATAACATCCGCAAAACAAAACTAAACTAAATACTAATGCTAAAATCTTTTTCATTCTATCCTCCTTTATCCAATTATTGTTATTTTGTTACTCTTCTTCAATCTTCCTGGTTTCTTCTTCTTGATTCCATACTTGTTCACTACTTTCAAGACCGTAGGAATTGTTACTTTTAATTCTTTGGCAAGGTCTTTTGTTTTCATAGTGTAATATTTCTGTTTAAACTCTTCTAAAGTTAAAGTAGCCATTTATCCTCCTATCTTCTCTTTGTGAGATGTGAACCCCCAAAAACACAATTTCCAAACCTTTTTAGCACATACAATCTTTATACCCTCATTGAGTTCACATCTACACTCTTTCTCATTTCTATAAACTTTTATTTCATTTTTGTTTATTATTTGTTGCATTCTTTTCCTCTATCTTTTTTTCGATAGCTTTGATTCTTTTTTCTACAATGTCTTTTTCTATTGTGGTAAACTCTTTAAGGTTTTCTAATTGCTCTAAATTGAAAGTGTCTAACCCTTTAGAATAGAGAGTAATAGAATCATCTATCATCTTTTCAATTTGTTCTACACCTTCTTTGTTACCTTGTTTTTTCAAGTTGATATATACTTGTTTTAAAAAGTCCATAAAAGGTAACTGTTGCGGATTTATTTTGTTTTTTGCTAATGTTTGTTTATATAATTCTTCTAATGCTATCTTCATTTTTATCTCCTATAATATATTTACTGATTTGCATTGACCTTTTTCTTTATCCCATTCAACCAACTCTACGGTCTGACCTTCGATATAATCTTTCTTATCAAAGGTCTTTACTTGAATACCACCTTCCAAATACAAGGTAGTCAAAACATAATCTCTACCTTTGTCAGTTTTACCTTTCTTTTGAGTAAAAGTTTGTAACTTAAATATGTTGGACATTGCATCTTCTTCTTTTTCCGGAGTAGGTTCGTTTGGAATTTCTGCATCTACAACTTTTTGTTCTTCTTCGACTTCTGCTTTGTTATGTTGAATTTCAGGTGGCATTGGAGTAGGTTTATCATAATCAACGTGTATAGGTTCTTGTTGAATTTCAAAATTCTTATTATCAACATCTTCCATTATTGCTATCTTTGGGTCTCCAATGAATAAAGTCTTACACAATCTACGAATAACTGCTTTCTTTGCCATTTCTCCAAACCATTCATCCCATACAAATTTAGTCTTTGCTTTGCCCCTAATTTTCAATATTTCATCCTTTCCCATAATTTCTATAAAGGAATACTCTTTGCCCTTATCTGTGTATTGTATGTAAGCATAAACACCATTCATATCTTTAATACCAGCGAAAGGATTAGCAACTTTATGTGTGTACTTTGCTTGACCATTTACTTTTTCCACATTGAATATATCCCCAGCATAAACTATTTCAGCTTTAACACTTGCCGTAGGATATATCTCTTTTATTCTTGAGATAAAGCCTTTAAAACCTATTTGATACTCTATTTTGTTACCATACTTTACTACATAGGCTAATTGTCTTTTATCTACAGGTATTCCTGTGTCCAATGACGCTTTAAAAGCTTCTCTTATGCTTTGTGGGTCTAAAGTAGCCAAAGGTTGTTTGGATGCATCCAACATTGCTTTTGTTGCGTAGGCAAATGAAATCAATTTGCTTTGTAATTCTTGTTGATTCAATCCTGTTGCTTTAATTAAAACCGGAACTTGCTCTTGTATTGCATTGTTAAAAGTTTGAACTACTAATTCTTTTGTCATAACTTCCTCCTTTTTTTTATTTAATTATACTATTTTTTTTACTAAAAATGCAACATTTATTTTAATATAAACCTTTTTCAAGCAAATCATCTTTTGTAATGCTCTCATCCTTGCTTTTTTCTATTCTTTCCGGTGGAGTTTTAAAATCCCACCATTCAGCACCATCATACTCGGCTCTTTCTAACCACCAATCCTTTCCAACTATTTGCAAACTTGTATTTATCTCCGCACTTCCATATCCATCATCATATCTTAAATTTTTAGCTAATTCTTTAAATCTTTCCCAACTAAAAGCCTTTTCCCCATTTGTTACAAAAAGCACATCTTCTTCTTTCTTGTCATAATCTTTTAGTTTTTCCAATGTTTCTTCAAGTAGATTTTGCATATTATATTTCCTCCTTTTTTATGGTTACAAGCTTCTCTGTGTTTAAGGATTTAATAACTTCCTCTTTGATTTCTGTTACTTCAATATACTTGAGAGCTAAAAATTTGATTGCTCCTTGAAATGTCCTAACTTCATCAGATATTCCATTCTTTCTTAAATCCCAATGATGGTCATCTATCCAATCTTTATCTTCATTTTTGAGTAGATTTTGAGCATATTGGAGAATCGCATTTTCATTTCCTATAAATGTTTCGTGATTGATAGTGTCATTTACTATATATATTTTTGGTTCTTTATAATCGATTCCAAAACATTCACTATGACCTTTTTGATTCTTAATTACAAGCAACGGGTCTCCAAAAAGTTTTCCTATTTCAAACTTTAAGTCATCATCGGCCGCAAATGTTTTTTCTAATAGTTCTACTAATGTTACTCTTTTCATTGTTCCTCCTTTAATTGTGATATTTTTCACAATTATTCTCCCATTTCCGCAAACTTTTTATCGAAAGACAAACTAAATGCGGTTTGTTGATAACCATCAAAAGGTCTTTCTTTCAATTCGGTCCTGAAAGACTCATCAGTCAAGCCTTTGTCCAATCTTGCTTTTATTTTATCGATTACAAGATTCGTATAAATTTTACAAGTTTCAATATCTTGTTTTTCTACTGACCTGATATCGATAAAATTCTCTTCATCTTCTTTGGAACTTTGGATGAGAAATATCATCTTAGTAGGAGTTTGACCATATAACGCCTCAATTGCTTTGCTTTGCATACCAACATCAAACACATAACCACCTAAATCAATTCCTTTTACATTCTTTTCGATTGTGGATGTGGTCTTGTACTCAATCAAAACAATTCCTTGCGGAGTGTTTTTTACCGCATCCAATTTTGCTTTAAGAGTCAAGCCTTTTTCTTGCCAAATTATAGGCTTTTCAATTTGTATTCCCTTAAGAATAGATTTTACAAGGTCATAGCTGACAAGTGTTTTAATTCTATGAATCCAGGCATCAAACTCACTTTGTAAAACCAAGTCTTTTCCGGTCTTATTTTCTTCAATTGCTTTTTGAAAGGCTTGTGTTTTTCTACTTGAAAAACCTCTTTGGTCCGGAATGATGATATATTCATCATCAAACTTGTTTGGCTCTAATAAAAGTGTGTGTGCCAATCTACCATTTACTAATGCATCTGTAACACCTTCATCAATTCTGTTTGGGTTGAATACACAATTCTTCCAAAACATCATTGGATTTCCTTCATTCCATTGTTTTAATTGGCTTTTGCTCAAGCCCTGATAACTAAAATACTCTTTGTCCGTTATTCTTTGTGTTTTTTCCATAATTTTATCTCCTTTTTATTTTATTTTTGCATCTATTTTTTTACTTGCTCTCTTTTTTCTATGATATTCTCTCATATATTTATTAAATTTCTCTCTATTTTCTTCACGATACTTATATACTCTTTGTTTGCATATCTCTTTGTGTCTATCTCTATATCGTTTATTTATTTTTCTACATTTTTCTTTGTTCTCTTTTTGGTATTTTTTATGATATTCCAACAGTCTTTCTCTATTTTTTAAATAATAGTTTTTCTGTCTCTCTAAATACTCATCTCTATTATCCCTATAATATTTTTGCTTTTTTTCTTTGTTGTTCGATTGATATGCTTTTGCTTTTTTTAATACTTTATCACGATTTTTAGCATAATATTTTCTTGAACTTGCTCTATGTTTGTTGATATAATCTATGTCGTTTTTATGTTTTTGATACCACTCTTTAAAAACAAACATATTTCCTCCCCCTTTATTCCTGGAAAAAGCTAATTGCTTTCTTTATGTACCTTTTTATGTCCTTAATTGAATCATTTGTTCCGAAATTTCTGACCGAAATTAATGCCTTTTGATGCTTTATAGTAAACAATATCCCATAACCAAACTCACAAAAAGACAAAAAGTATTTTTCCCCATTACTTTTTGAAACAATTGTCTTTGTCCATATTTCCCTATTTTTTTCAACTGTTTCAGTTATAAAACCAAACTTTACTAACATTTGTTTCATTGTTTCCCCCTTTATAAAGTCTCTTCCATACAATCCCAACAATATCTTTTGCTGCCCCTTTCATACTCTCTTAAACAAAAATGACAAACTTCCAACTTTAAAACTTTAAAATAAAACCATTTCCGGAAGTCATAAGTTTTATTTGCGATTTTCCAATTCTTTGTTAGTACATATTGCATTATTCTATAAATTAATTTCTTCATTTTATCCCCCTTTAAATACTTTTAATACTTCCTTGTGTTTCAATTATTTTGATTATTTCTTCCATTCCATCCATTTTCTACCCCCTTAAACTTTGCCCTGAAGCCCCACCGTTTCAGATGGGGCGGGGGCAATAAATTTTTACCAACTTGCACTATAATAAATTTCATAAATTTTGTATTTTTCTATCTTTTTAAGCGCCGAATCTATTATTTTTATTGTGTCTCTTAAATCTTGCATATAGTATTCGATGCCTTCATCTTCTTCTGTATATCCAAAGAAAAAACCATTTTGCATAGGTAACATTTTATTGATTATTTCCCTTTTTGTTTCAATGTCCTTTGCTTTTGATACTTGTTCCCTTACATCCTTACAAAGTTCTTTCAATTCAATCAAGTGCTTTTTTTCAACTTCAATTTCTTCCCCACAATAATCATCATAGTTGCCGCTGAAACATTTATCTACAAACCATTTGTGAATAGCGTTTGCCTTTCTCCATTGCCCTAAATCAAACACAATTGAATCTATATCCCTGATGTCAATGTTATATATTTCCGGTTCTTTATCCCATTCCGCCTTGACTTCAATTTTTATTTTTTCATCTTTTTCATTATATTTACATCCTAAATACTTTTTGCCTGTTAAATACATATCCAAACCCATAACACACCCCCTTAATAATTTAATGTGATTACATTTTCCGATACATCTATTGAAGAAAATTCCATTTCATCCACATTCAAGCCTTTTTCTTCTTTCAAAAATTTTTCCGCGCTTTCAAAATCTTTAAACTCTTCCGCAATTGTTCCGTCATCCCTTTCCCTATCGTTATTAGCTATTTCAATTACACCTTTTTCGTTTGCTATTGCATAACCATCCCCAAAATCTTCATAAATTTTAAAAAATCTGTTTCCTTTCATATTTTCCCCCTTTATTTTTCAAAAAATGACAACATATTTATAAACATTCTTCCAAAAATAGAAAATTCTTTTTTACTTAACCGATTATATTCGTATGTATCAAAACTTGTTTTTTTACAGTCCGGTCCTTGTTCTGTTTGTGTGTATATAGTTATATATGATTCATTTAATATCACATACATATAAAAACAACTTGTTCCCTTTCTTTTTTTCCATATATCCACATTTTCAACTTGTTCGAAACCATATTTTTTAAGATATTCTAAAATAATTTTTGTTCTATTTGTTATATTATATCCGTTCTCTTTCAACCATTGTTCTGCCGTTTCCATATTATTTATATAATCATATCCGTCAGAAGTTTGTTTGTCTATAAAACTAAATAATTGAGATTGATTCATTTCCCATTTTTTTCCATCTTTTGTTATTATATAAATCATATAGCTCCCCCTTTTTTTAGTGTATATTTTGTAATACATTAATGTAATTTGTTAAAGAATCGATTCTTTTTTCCGTTTGTTCTTTACATATTTGTTGACATTTTCCAAAACAATATTGATTTCCATAATGATTATAACTACAATGTTTTATAACTTTGCCCCTTTTGTTAGCTTGTCTAAATTCTTTCGTATTTTCCGCCTTTTGTAATTGTTCGGCCGTAAATTCTTTTGTTATTTCAATTCCATTCGCTAATTTTATGCTAATTTTCATAATTGCCCCCCTTTTAGATTACATTAAAACATCCAATTTTTTTATAAAGTACGCTTTTTGCCTTTCAACTAATTTATCTAATAACCTTCTAAATGTTTCCGATTTTTTAATTTTATGATTGTAAAGTTTATCGCTCAATCTTTGTTGTTGTTTTTTAAATCTTTCATTTAATTTCTTCATTTTAAAGTAATCTAAATGCTTTTTGATGTTTGGATATCTATAACCATCCACAAAATACAAGTTGTTTATTTCATAAACATCATAATTCCAACCATATACGCCGCAATTATATCCGATTCGCTCTATATTCCCAAAAATACTATTGAGACAGCATTTTAAATCGCCGCTATATATTTGACTTTCTTTTACATTCCATTCCTTTTTTAATTCATTTACGCTAATTTTATCATTATACATTTTTAGCCCCCTTTTATTTTCCATTTCCGGAAATGTTATTTTTTTACAAGCTCATCCCTTTTTCAAGTTCTTTCATAATTCTAAATAGCCCCTTGATTACTTTTATTTTTTGTTCGGCCGTCAACCCAATCAATTCACTTTTTACTACTATTCGCCCCATTTTATTAGATTCTTCAAGTTTAATATCTCCCTTTATAATACTAACAATGTTTAAATTACATATTTTTATATAATGCCCCCAACCTTTAAAGGTCATATTTACCACGCCAACCATTTTATTACTTATAATTGTATATCCATTTTTTATACCGTTTTTGTCCTTTCTTACTATATTTTCAACTTTGTTATAAAATTCTATAATATCCATAATTTTTGCCCCCCTTTTTTTAATGACCTGAAAGCCTTTTATAGCCCCCTTTTAATTTCTTCAAGCTTTATAATCTCCTTTAATACCTTTATAGCTTGTTTTATTGCCTTTATTCTGTCATTATCATCAAGCCTACTAATATCAACTTGTAAAATCTCCGCCGCTCTTTCTTTTATTGTTTCCCCATTCTTAAATATTGTTATTTTGTTTAAGTCGTATATTTTTATCCAATATTTATATCTAATCTCGCCACCTTCCCCATATAAATATATAAACTTTATACCCGTATAACCCAATCTATAGCCTTTAGATTCTTCTTTTTTTAGCGTCTTTTTTATTCTTTCAAACATTTTGTAATTGTTCATATTATAACCCCCTTGCGATTATCTACTTGAAAAATCAAGCCTATTTTATTATTAAACGACTTCTAAAGCCCTTTTTTAGCGATTTTTTGTAATTTAGGTATAAATATACCCCTGTTTTAATTTCTTTTGAAATTTTTACAAATATTTCAAGAAATTTCCAAAAAGCTAAAAAGTAAACTAAATAAATCATAAAAAGCCCCCTTTTTATTTATTTTTCAATGTGTTTTTACTTTGTTTTTGATTTTGTTTGAAATATTATTGTTGTTGATACTTTGTTATAATTTTCCGAAACTTTAAAACCTAAATTTTTTAATATTTTAATATGACACTCAAGCCCCACACCCCCTTCAAAATAAGGAACGCCGCGTGATAATCTTATACCATAGCCAAGCTTTTTTTCAATGTTTTTATTGTTGATATGTTTTTTTTCGATGAATCTATATAGATATGATTTAAAATTATTATCATTGTTTAACATATCGGCCGATAATGTGCTATTTTTATCATATCCACAACCACCAACCGCGCCAAACTCTTTATAAAAAAAGCCGTTTTTATACTCGCCTTTTGGACTATAGCCCCAAGTCCTTGAGTAGTTCTTATATATATCTATTTTGCCCCATCTGATTGGCTCGTTGCTTTTTGCGGTTGTTACTCTTTCTATTTTTTCATTCATTAATTTTTCATTGTCTTTTGTTGCCTTTTTAATTAAAGCTTGTTTCAACTCTTTTATTGTGATTGTTTTTTCATTCAATGATCTTTTTGTTTTTGCGGTCATTTTTTCTTGATACCACCAATTTTTTAACTTGTCATCATCAAGGCTCTTTATGTCCTTAATGCTTTTTACATCCTGTTTCAATGCCTTTTGATACTCTTTTTTAATTGTTTTTAAAATTTCCATTTTTGCCCCCTTTGGCTTTTATTTTTTATTTTCTTTGTTGCTTTGCTTTTGTTCTATCCCTGCCCCTTAATAGTCTATATTATTTTTATTATTGTGTCAAGTGTTTTATTTTATATTTGTTGTATATCTTTTTTATATTTATTTTAATATTTTTGATATATATAATTATACAAATTTAATAATAAAATGTCAAACAATTTTTATATATATTTTTTATTGCTCTACGGTATGGGATGCATTGCCAGAACTAACCGGAAATTAAGCATTCTTATTTTGGCGTGGGTGGTTAGCACCTACCCCAATTTTCTGCAAAATAGAACGTTTTTGGATGTTTGGATGATATTTTAGAATAGTGATTAAGCTTAAGCATTTGGATTATTTTAAAAGATTTGAGTTTAGATATAGGAATATACTTGGTTTTAGAAAAAAAGCTACCTTTTGCTATAAAAAGTCTAAAAAGGTGGTCAGGGCAAAAAAATATTTTATGATAAAAGGGAGTTTTTACAAAAAAAAATAATATATGTCTGTTTTAGGATTACAGCATATTTCGTAAGATTTTAGGGTTTTGACATATCTAAGTTCGGCTTATCATAAAGACAGTACTTGCAACTTGAGATACATTACAACTTTGGTACTACGATTTAGGAGTTATCGGCTTACCATAAAGGCAGTCTGCAAGTTCCTTGCTTTGAATTATATAAGATTTGATTTTGAAAGTCAAGGGTTTTTATTAAAGGATTCCTTTTTCGATGGCTTCAAAGACTAAAGGGAGAATCTTATCTTTAGTATGAGGATTTAAAGCGAAAGTCTTGGTAAAGCCTTTAGGTCTTTGAACCAAGTAGATGGTATGCCTGTTATCTTCTCTTCTTCGGTCAGGGGCAATGGAAAAGATGAAGTTGGCAAGGTCTAATTGTTCTTTACTTCTTTTTTCTCGGTTACAACAAACACAATAGTACTTCTTATTAAATTTCGGTTGCGGTTTCTTTAAGTACTCTTCAAGTATTGGTTTAAGGTGTTCCGGGAGTTTGTATGTAGTTTGAGATGCATAATATTCCCTGCTTCTTGGTTTAAACATATTTTTCGGATAAAAGTATGGGTTCTTGTATGGAGATTTGGGCATTATAGTACCTCCAACAGACTTGGGATATGTTTATACACAAGCTTAGCCGAATCTACGATACAGTCCACCATATCATCGTGTTTACCGTCCGGAAACTCAAGACACTCTTTAATACAATCTTGAACTAACTCTTGATTTATCTGATAGTTGAATGTTACCTTATGATTATGAATATCAGGAAGAACAACATTAGCTCTTATAAGTTTATCTTTCTTTCTATCTTTATAGAACTCTCTAATAACAGTATCTGCCTGGATAGGAACTCCTAATTCAGGTAGATGTTGGTTTAGATAGATTCCGTGTCCTTTCGGTTCTATGAAACATCCTATAAAGTCATCTCTATGAGAATATTGTTCTATGAAAGGTAAAAAGAATCCTTCAACCTTATTAGAGTTCACTCTCATTCTTTTAATGTCTAAGATGTAAAGTCGGCCGTTATATTTACCTACTGCCATAAATACAGTCCAATCGTTACGTTCCGAGTTTCTATATGCGGTATCGGCTACTATTGCGGTAAAATCGAAGAACTCAGGTAAAGCATCTACCAGGAACATTTGGTTTGTGAATTGTCCTCCACCTGCAGCTTGTGGGTCTTGTTGATATTGAGACCAAAAAAGGCTCGGAGTTTGGAGCTTGATTTTCATTAGCTTTGAGACCGGAAACTTCCTTTCCCAAAACGAAGTCTTTGTGTTTTCGTTGTAAGCAGGTATTCGAAGTATATCATAATCATCATACTCTACATCTTCTATATATCCAGCCAAGTCGTTTGTGGATAACCTCTGCATTATTACTATGATAGGAGTATCTTCTGTTCTTAATCTCGTTTTGAGTTTGTTGGTATAAGTGTCTCTTGCTTGTTGGAGCAGAATATCGGAATCTGCATCATCAGCATCGTTTGGGTCATCTATGATTAAAGCTCCTTTGAACTTACCTTTTGCGGCCGGATTACCAGCATCTATACCCGTAATTCCACTACCCATAGGTGCAGCACTCATACCACTTCTTGTTGCTCCACCTTCAAAACTGTACTCTACTGAAGATTTCTGTTTTAACGGATGATTGAACATACTTTGCCAATATTCGGACTCTATAATATCTAAAGTTTCTCCGGAAAGTTTGGTTATAAGTCGGTCGGAATGTGAAACATATAAGAATTTTGGGTCAATGTCGTTTGCAAAAGCCCAAGTTATAAACCATTCTATGATGGCACTCTTACCTGAACCTACTGCAATATTTATCATTAAGTTCTTTTTCTTGTTCCTGCGATAATAAATATCTTCAAGTTTCCTAATGATTTCATCGTGAAAAGGTTGGAAATCAAATTCAGTCCTGTTTATCAGGAAGAACATCAGGGTTATGTACTCTTTCAGACTCCCCAGACACGTTAGCCTCAACAACTCCTTCGTTTCCGGGTCTTTCAGGGATTCCTCTAAGAGCGATATTTTGTTTAAGTCCATCTGTTATGTTCGCACTCCTTAAACTGTCTAATATATCTTTTACCTTGTCAACCTTTTCTTTTGTTATGGTTACATCCACTATCTTTTGTTGGATGCCTTTACTTATTATCTCATTTGCAGGTCTTTCTCCAACAGTATCTCTTATTATCTCAAGACCTCGTAACTGATTTGCGGTTATGTTTCCTGTCAATACTCCTTGAACTATCATCTCCGCTAATAACATTCTTGTAGTCTTAGGTTTCCCATTCTCTATGATGTTGGAGTGCTTATCTAATACTTCATTGAAACAATCTTTAAATATTTCTTTTACCATTCTCTTTGTTACCAAAGGCAATTGTTGTGCAATATATATTGCGTGTCTTAAATCTTCATCTTCTTTTATGTATTCCCAAATCAAATTATCTACTTCAAATAACCCAAGACCGGTCTGACTGTCTTTTATCTCTCTTATCTTCTTAAGTTTAGGTTTGTACTTCTCTTTCATTTGTTTAGCAAATGCTTTTATATCCGCCTTGAGAGCCTCATAAATTATCTTCTCGGAAAAAGCATCTTTAAGTACATCCCCTTTTCCTCTCATCATAATAAGTACAAGTGCCTGTCAAACATCTCTAAGATGTCTATTATAACATTCTGTTCCGTCTCTTTAGAGTCCATAAGCAATGCTCCAAACGATTCTTTGGCATTCTTGATAAACTCTTTTAAGTCGGTATATTCTAACTTTACTTCTTTAAACTTGTTAAAATCTACGTGAATTATACCTTTAGCTCCCATAGTTACTTCAACAAATCTGTCTAACAATGGGTCTATGTCTCCCATCAACCTTTCAAAAAGTATGTGAAATGCATACTCTTTCGCCGTATTCCAATGCAAAAATTGTAAAATGTCCTTGTAAGTTTTAAGAATAGCTATGTATTTTTCCATTTTGTTCCTCATTCTTATTTATAAATTTTTGTATCTCTTCTTTTACCGACATTACTGCCTTTGCTTTCCTTAATCCTATACTCAGGAGCGGATAATTCTTGTACTCTTCTTGTGCATCTTCATCAAACAACTGTATTATCGGTCGACCTCGATATATTGATTCTTGTATTCTTATTTTCATACCCTCTCCTTTTTTATATATATAATATATTAAGAAAAAAAAGTCAAGCAAAAAAAGTACTTGACAAAATTTTTTAAATAATGTAATATTTTATCGTAGTAAGTGAGTCCCTTCTCACTTTGTTCTTTTTAAAATCACAGATAAAGAGTAGTTTATAGAGACATTTTAGTGAGTTTCTGTTTTTGGCTACATATATCTTTTATCTGTGAGAGATATTGTGTAGAAGGGACAGAAACAGAAATTCGCTAAAGTGTCTTTTTTTTGTTGTAAAGTTTATAAGCAAAGGTGTATTTGTTTATAAATTGTCTTGTAGATTATATCCGTTTTTAACTTTACAAGATTATCAAATGTTCTTTATCTTTGGTGGTTAAAATGTTCCACTTGTGAGTAATGCGAACAAAAATAATTTCTGTCTATAAAAACTTAACCAAAGTATTGGCAACAAGCAACTCTTGACCAATGACCTAAGACAACACTCAAAAGGTGTTCGGTTATGTGTAGATTGTGTCCTTTGTATTTTCAGAACCAATTGTAAAGTTAAAACTTTAGTTGCTACAAAGTGCCATCTTTTAGTTTGCACTGACTAAAAGTAAATGGATTAGGGGCTACACGGTAGAATAATCAGTAAGAGAAAGATAAAGGTCTGTTACATTTATTTTTAATCATAAGATATATAAGTCTTAGGGATATAGAGAAACTTTGTAAAAAGGAATAAAAAATGGTAAAAAAATATAAAAAAAATAAAAGAAACTTTTATAAAAAACATATAGTTTATAACAATGATATTCTTTTGTTAATTCATCCTAAAATAAAACAAATAATCAAAGAAACAGAAGATAAGGAAATTTGTATAAAGATACTTAAAGAATATTCAAAATACAAAACAAGACAACCGAAATACCAAGAATATCAATTCTATAGGAATGAGAAAAAACCTATAAAAGAAAATGAAAAATGTTTTATTTGTAAAACAAACTATGCTTATTGTAACCATCATATCCAACTTTTAATCAACGGAGGAGGTAATGAAGATTATAATCTAATCCCTATCTGTAAATCTTGCCACACAAAAATCCACGATTGGCTAAAATAAAAAAAACTCTTGACATTTCTTTCAAAATTTGCTATGTATCAATTAAGAAAAGTAAGAGACAGGGAGATGAGCAAGAAAAAAAATATATCTTTCATCGACGGGTACACAAAAGGAATAGAAGATGCAGTTAAAGAAAACTCATTATCTTCTTTCGTAAACTCTATCTCCGGATTTAATGGAGGATGGGAAGGTGCCGCAATCTTTGGAAGAGGTGTTCAAGCTTCCCAAATCGATACTCTCGCAAAAAATAATCGTAACTACTTTATATCAAATTTTAGATATCTACTTTCTGAATCCTATGTTGAACACGGATTAATCCAAACAATGATAGACTTGCCGGTAGATGATGCATTTAGAACAGAAATAGAATTTAAAACCAATGAATTAGATAAACAAGAACAAGCAAAAATCAAAGAATTTATCGAAGAAAAAGATTTCATTGAAAAGTTTAAATATGCCGTTAAATGGGCAAGGCTTTTTGGTGGAGGAGCTTTGATATTGATGACAGGCGAAGATGATTTGTCTGTACCTTTAGATTCTACAAAACTTAAAGGTATGCCTGTAGATTTTATAGCAGTAGATTTGTGGGAACTCTATTATGGAGATTATGATGTAAATGACCAACAACTCGACTACTATAGAGATGTTGAATTGAGAAAATTGCTTTACCGACCGGAAATATACAACTATTACGGTCTTAGAATACATAAATCAAGAGTATTTAGATTGGAAGGAAAAGAAGCTCCCTCTTTCGTAAGACCAAGATTGAGAGGATGGGGCTTTTCTGTTCTTGAAACTCTTGTTAGAGGGTTTAATCAATACTTGAAAGGTGTCGATTCTACTTTCGAAATGCTCGATGAAGTTAAAGTCGATGTTTATTCAATAAATAATTTTGCAACTGCATTGATGAGTAAGGCGGGAGAAGCTAATGTTCGTAAAAGAATTATGTTAGCAAACCAACTTAAATCTTACTTAAATGCTCTTGTTCTTGATAAAAATGATTCTTATGAATCTAAAGGTCATTCAAGTTCTTTTTCCGGATTAGCAGAAGTAATGAAAGAAATTCGTTACCAAATTGCATCGGATTTGAGAATGCCTTTATCAAAATTGTTTGGTATAGGTAGCTCAGGTTTTAGTTCCGGAGAAGATGATATCAAGAACTATAATACGATGGTAGAAACTGAAATTAGAAGTAAAGTTAAAAATAATTTAAGACACTTATATAAATTGTTTAGTATGTTTGTTTTAGGTAAAGAGATACATTCTGTTGATGTAGTATTCGGTTCTCTCGACTATGAAACTCCAAAAGATTTGACTATTAGAAAGAACTCGGAATATCAAAGAGCGATACTCGCTTACAATAAAGGTTTCATAAATGTTTCTCAAATGAAAGAGATAATCAACAAGAATAATATCTTACCTATTACCATAGATGTAAACGAAACATTATATGATACATTGCCTTTAGAAATGGCAAAAAAACAAGGTCAAGAAGATGAAGAAACGAAAGTTACATCTAAAGACCTAAAAACAAAGGTGTTCTCATCGTGATGAATATTTTTAAAATTAAAACGGCAGAAGTTTTTTATGCAAGACACATAACTCACGGAATATCCAAGTATAAAAATGGGAATGTGTTGATAACAAAACCCGTTTTGGATAAAATGAATGATTCCTTTAGGGGAAAACCTGTGGTTATTACCCATAAAGATTGGGAAAATCAAGACCCTGTAGGATATGTAGTTAAATCATTTTATCTGCCTCAAGATGGATATTTTTGGGTAGAGTTCATTGTAAGTGATAAAAAGGCTTTAGAGTTTATCAAAAACCAAAACTTTAGAGTATCTAACGGATATCTTACAACTGCTTCCGGAGTTGGAGGAAGATATCACGATATAGATTATGTTGAAGAAGTCTTGGATGGAGAATTTGTTCATTTAGCACTAACAAAAACTCCTAAATTCGATGAAGCTATCATTATGAATACGGAAGAATTTAAACAATTTAGAAAAGATTTGGAAAAAATAGACAACAAATTCAATGAAAAGGAGGACAAAATGTTGTTCTTTAAAAAACAGAAAGTAGATAATTCGGAAGAGATTTTGAATACATCTTTTGAATTAGGTGGTAAAGAGTTTACTGTTAAATCGATGATAGAGACTTTAACGGCAAAACTTAATGAAGGAGAAAAGAAGTATGCTACCTGTGATGGAGAATACACCGCAGAAGAATTGGTTGAAAAGTACAATGCTGCTTGTGAAACCATAAAGAAGAATGAAGAAGAAAAGAAAAACGAAGAAGAGAAGAAGAAAGAAGAAGAGAAAAAAGCAGAGGAAGAGAAGAAACAAGCTGAAGAAGAAGCTAAGAAAAAAGAAGAAGAAAAGAAAGCAGAAGAAGAAAAAGAAAAACAAAATGCAAAGCTTAATGAAAGAATGAATGCAGGAACACCAGGCAAACCTAAAAGACAAATTACGTTCCAGGCAACAAAAGATGGCGGAATAAAAATAATAGAAGAATAAGGAGAGAAAAACAATGACTCAACAAATGAATCAGTTTAAACAAAGTGTAGAGGCAGGTCAAATAGCATTAGACGCAGTAGAAGGTAAAGCGATTAATGTTATGATTAGTGCGGATTACGCAGGAACAGGAGTAAAAAATGGAGATGTTGTATCTTTAGATGCAAACTCTACAGGTCCTGAAATCATCGTAACTCCGAAAACAACGGGAGCAGCTGTAGGTATAGTTGCTTTCAACGCAGTAAAAAATAAATATGGTGCAAATGATTTTTGTACAGTATTTATTGGCGGAAAATTCGTTTATGCAAACATCGGCGAAGCAGTAAATGCTGGAGATGAACTTACTTGGGATTCTTCAACAATGAAATTCGTTAAAAAAACAGACGGAACCGTAGATGCTATTGCTTTAGATAAAACAGGAGCTGGTTTATCAAGAGTAGTAGTTAAAGGTATATTCTAATAAAGGAGAAAAGATAAATGAAACTTACAAAAGAAGAAATATTAAGCGGAAATTTTAAAGATGTGTACGGAAATGTTGTAAAGTTGAACGAAGCAGAAATTTTGATGGCGAAAAAAGCTCAAGCAGATTTAGATTTGGCATTGAAAGTAAATGGTGCTGAAACAGGTCTCGGAGCAGAAATGGAAATGACCACTTTAACAGTATTGTTAAAAACCATTTCCCAACAGAAATTCTATGAAGTAAACATAGAAGATTATTTGCCAGAAGAAATAGATGGAGGTTGGGCAAAACAATTGCTCCAAGTAAGAGAGTTCTTGACAGCTGATATAGATGAAGGTTGGCAAGAAAACAACGTTGCTCAAGCAAAGATTCCTGTTGCTGAAGCCGTTGTTGATGGAAAATATATACCTGTTGTAACTTGGTTGAAAAAGATTCAATTCACAATTGAAGAATTGAAACAAGCTGCATTGGTAAACAACTACTCTCTTATCGCCGGAAAAGAAAGAAGTAGAAAAAAATCTTTCGATTTGGGATTACAGAAAGTTGCTTTCTTAGGTAATAAAGTTGTTAAAGGTCTTTTGAACCAAACTGATATTGCTATAGATACAACCACAATTCCGAAATCTTTGAAAGAAATGAATTTCAACGAAATTAATGTATTCGTTGCAAACGTTCTTGAAAAATACAGAAAGAATTGTAACAGAACTGCATATCCGAATGTATTCTTAATTCCGGAATCCGATTACAATGGATTATCTGCTCAAGTATCTCCACAGTTCCCATTGAAAAACAAATTCCAATTGTTACAGGAAGCATTTGATTTGATTGCAAGAAAACACGTTGCAATCCTTCCTTGTGTATATGCTGACCAAGAATACAACAAATTGGGATTGACAAGATATGCTTTGTACAACAAAGATATGGACTCAATTAAACTTGTAAAAGCTATTGACTATACACCTACAATGTTCAACAACATTGATGGATGGAACTTAGTAAATACAGCTTTCGCAAGGGTTGGTGGAGTATTCGTAAATAGACCTCAAGAAATCTTGTATTTCGACAGAACAGAAGATAGTTCAAGTTCTATATAATCTCTTAAGAGAAAAATAGGGTAGGAAGATGCCCTCCTCCTACCCTATTTATAGGAGCTAAAATGAAAATTAAAAATATAGGCAGTTCAAACTTTACATTAGAGGATAAAAGAGGAAATGTAATAACATTAGAACCTAATTTTACCGTTGATGTAGATGATAATGTAGGAAGAAAGCTCTTAAGACTTTACTCTTCTTCTCTTGTAGAAATAAAACCTGAAATAAAAAAGGTAGAGAAGGTAGAGCCTAAAGTAGAAATAAAAGAAGAGGAAAAAGAGGTTAAAAATGAAGAAAATAATGTGGTAGAAGAAGTTCCACGTGAAACAAAGAAGAAAAGGAAGAAAAATGTTTCAAATAACACCAAGTGATTTTAAGGAGTTTTTTGTTAAAGATTTCGTTTATGGTAATGAGCAAGACCAAGTATCTGATGCAGATATTACAAGGGCTATCTCTGAAGCCAAAATGAACTTTAATGAAGATTTGTTTGATACAGATGATGATAAAAAGATTATTTTCTTGTATCTGACAGCCTATTATTTGGTTGTAGATATTAATAATATAAATTCACAAGGACAATCAAACAACGGTGGTCTTTTAACTTTTAGACAAGTTAGAAATGTTGCCGAAAGTTTTAAAGTTCCTAAGTGGATTGAGTCTGACCCAATGCTTTCAATGTTTGCACAAAATGGGTATGGACTAAAATATGTTACAATGATTTATCCTTATTTAGTAGGAAATGTAAAAGTAGTTCCGGGAAGGACTTTACCATAATGGCAAAAAGTAGAGTTACTTTTAGCTCGAATAAAAGCTCTTTTTTTAAAGCATTTTTACCCAAGAAAGGGAATATCCGATTTTATGTTGAAGATACTCCCCACGTGTACGTTAAAGGAAAGACAGGAAAGCCTGTTATGAGTTCTTTGTCAACGGCGGAAATAGGTGCTATTCACGAGTATGGATTAGGTGGTATGCCAAAAAGAAGTTTCCTTGAAATGCCTCTTAAAACTAAATTACCTGAAATATTTAGATGGATAAATTTCTATTCGCATACTTACAAATCTCTTGAACAATTATTCGAAAAAATCGCCCAATTAGCTTATGATGAGATAATGACCGCTTTTGAAACAAATGGTTTTGGAAAGTGGAAAAAGCTCTCGGAAAGATATAAGTTGATAACCGGAAGGCAAGAACCTGCTTTAACAGATACAGGTATATTAAAAAGTTCTATAAGTTGCAATTATAAGGTAAATAAGACAGGAGCATTAGGAAGAATATCAATTTCTCCTTTGCTAAAAAAATCAAGAGGGAAATAAGTGTTACCAAATCTTTCAGGACCAGTTAAAGCATATATGCAACCAATCACATTTGATTTAGTTTCAAAATCACTTGTTGATTGTGAAGTGCAAGAAACAAGAACTACTATAAGGACAAGGGGAGTAAGACAGCCCGTTGACCCCCAAAAACTTCAAATTATGGAAGAAGGGCAAAGAGCTTGGAAATACGAATGTTTACACTTACTCCCGACCATAAAAATAAACATTGATGATATAGTAATTTTTAAAGGCGTTCAGTATAGAGTAGTTGAAAAGTACGATTGTACCGAGTATGGATATGTAGAGTATATGATTGCACAAGCATTTAAAAAGGATGAAGAATCTTCGGAGAGTGTTTAATGGAAGTCATAAAAATAGTTTGTGATATTATTAAGAATCAATTAGGTTTATCAGATGACCAAATTTGGATATATAACCAAAAAAGAGATATCCCAAATGATGACAAAATGTATGTTGTTGTTTCTTTTGATGATGAAGAAACTTTTGGTACAAATATACATACAAAACCTAAAGATGACGGATTAGAAGAAGAAGTTTGGATGAATATTAAAACAAATATCTCTATAAACACTTTTTCGGCCGGAGCAAGTGCAAGATTAAGAAAGTATGATATTTTAGCAGCTATGAAAAGTGTATATAGTGTACAACAACAAGAAAAGTACAATATGCAAATTGCTAAGATACCTAAAGTGTTTACAGATGCGAGTTTCGCAACTCCTTCTCAAAGATTGTTTTCGTATCATTACGAATATTCTATAATGCACGTTGAAAAAGTTACAAATGATGTTGATTATTACAATAATTTCAGTAGAGCTGATATGAGTAATAAACAAAATATAAAAATTGAACAATAAGGAGATAAAAAATGGGAAATGAATTAAGTTTATCAAATGTAATAGATGTAAGTTTAGTTCCTACTGCTTCAGGTTTAAGCGAATTTAAAACATCCAATGTTTTACTCTTATCTACAGAAAACCCTGTGGAAGCTTTTGGGCAAAATGAAGAGTTTAGAGTTTATAGAGGACCGGTAGCAGTAAACAAAGATTTCGGAGTAGATTCTTTAACTGCTAAAATGGCTAATGCTATATTCTCTCAAGCTCCAAACATATTGAGTAATTCCGGAGTACTTATAATCGGTTTAAAAGGGGTGTCGGAATCTCAAGCAGAAGCTTATTTAAGATTAAGAGAAAAGGTTCTTTTCTGTGGGTTCTTGACTACGGATTCAATAGCAAATGATATTGCTGCAAACTATGCAGGAAATGATAGTTCTTCTTCAAGTGATGCTTTAGTTTCAACTTTAGTAAATGCAGAAAACAACAAAATCAATTTCATAGTATCAAATGTTCAATCTGATATCGAAGGAGCATTTGCAGGAATTAAAGGTGCTACATTACAGAAAACAAGATGCCTTTTCTATGGTGGAACTGAAACAGAAGCTAAAATTATGATGGCTGCTTATGTTTCTAAAGCAATGTCAACTGTTTTTGAAGGTTCTAATACAACTCAAACAATGCACTTGAAACCTTTAGTTGGAGTTACGGCCGACCCTGTAATGACTGAAACTTTGTTGGAAAAATGCAAAACTAACGGTGTAGATTCTTATGTATCTATAGCCGGTGTTCCTTGTGTTTTCTCCACAGGAGCAAATGGTTTCTTTGATGAAGTATTCAATGAATTGTGGTTCGTAAATGCTTTACAAACTGCAGGTTTCAATTATCTTAGACAAACAAGTACAAAGATACCTCAAACCGAAGCAGGAATGACAGGTTTAAAGAGTGTTTATATGGAAGTATGTTCAAGAGCAGTAAACAATGGTTTTATAGCTCCAGGAAAATGGAACTCTCCTGACACTTTCGGAGACCCAACAACTTTCAAGAATAATATCGCCAATTTAGGATATTATGTATATTCTTTACCTGTAGCACAACAGTCTCAATCAGATAGAGAAGAAAGAAAAGCTCCTTTGGTACAAATAGCAGTAAAAGCGGCCGGAGCAATACATTCTACAAATATAATAGTAAATATAAATTTATAGGAGGTTTGAAATGCAATTTTCTATAACAGGCGATGACCAAGTTAATTTACAAGGATTAGATGTCTCCGATATAACAAATGATTTGGCAAACGGAGATGTAGCAAGTATTACAGTTCCTAACGACTTAATTAATATGGCTTTAGGTAAAAATGGAAATGCAATATACGCTTTAGATGAAGAAGGAAGAAAGTGCGAACTCGAACTTAGAGTATTAAAAGGCACAAAGACAGATGAAGGATGTGTAAATAAATACAACTCTTATGTAAGTGGCAACTTTGCAGGTCTTACTTTTATTTCAGGAACAGTTGTAAAGAAGCTTGGAGACGGTTCCGGAAATGTAAAGAATTGGACATTCAAATTGTCAGGTGGAGTAATAAGAAAAGCTCCTGAAACAAGAATTAATGTAAACGGAGATGTAGAACAATCTATTACCGTTTATTACATTCAAGGAGTTATTGACGGCTTGACTATAGGATAAAAATAAGGGAGGGCAAAGATGGAAGTTTTTAAAAATGTTGAAGAAGTAGATATTCAAGGACATAAGTTAGAAGTACATTTAGGAACTTTTATTGAAAGTGAAAAACTTTTTTCAGAAACAATAAAATGTTACAAAAATGGAATAGAGGGCATAAATATTTTAACGGTAGAAGAAATTAAACAAGCTCTTTTACCTTGTCTTTCAAAATGTTTTTTTGATAAAAAGCCTATAAAAGATTGGTCTTTTTTTGAATCTGTAGAAATGAGGGGATTCTATGTATCTATTTGTATGAAGGTCATAGATTTGAATACCGCCCCTTTTATGACAAGTCCTTTGTAATCCTTAAATCAAGTTTTACGAAGGACGATAGCTCAAAAGACCCAAAAATAGAAGTAAGAGATTCTGCAGCTTTTGCAATCTTTAGAATAGTAAAATTAGGATATGGTTCTTTAGAAGAAGTTAAAAAGTACACTGCAAAAGAAGTATTACAGATTTTAAAGTTTGAAAACTTTATAGCAGATTATGAAAGAGTTTTAACAGACAGAATAAGAAACGATTATAGGGGATAAAATGCCACCAAAAGTAGAAGCAACTATCAAAGTCGATGCAGATTTTTCCAATGCTGATAAGAAATTAAAAAATTTCGTAAAGGCAATGGAAAATGAAGCCACATATAAAAAGTCATCTGTACAAAGGATGACCCAACCTTTTCTTAAAACTCATTTTGACCAATATTTAAAAAGAAGTAGCTATGAAAGAAGTGTTGAAGATAGAATTAGAAGCTATGTAACTGCAAGAGCAAAAAAAGGAGCTTTTGGAGAAGATTATGCAAGTAAAACAAAAGAAGGAAAAGCTGCTTTTATTGATGAAAAGGTAACAGAGTTTAAATCTAAAATTTGGAAACAAGAAAAAGAAAGGTTGGATAAAGAAAAGAAAGCAAAAATCCAAGAAAAAAGAAACCAACAAGAACAAGCTAAAAGGTTTATGAGTGAAGATAAGTGGAACAAGAAAATGAACAAACTTCACGCAAAAGCCTTATTAGAAAACAAAGCTTTCGATGAAAAGAAAAAGAAATTAGAGCTTAAAGCTCAATTAGCAGAAGAAAGAGAAAAAGAAAAGAATAGAAGAAAGCTCTTTAATGCTATGTTTATGAAATGGGGTAAACTTGGTATTGCAGGTTTGATTGCAGGACAAGCTATTAAATATATAGTTAAAGGTGCAACGGCTATCAATCAAGTAGCACAAACTTCTTTAGGACATCAAATGACAATTGAAGGCGGTGCATCTGAAGGTAGTTTCTTTGGTGGAAGTATGGCTGCTATGCAAAGAGCTGGAATTTCCGCTAAAGAGTATGGCTCTTGGAAAAGGGGTATGATGGGCAAAATAGGTGGTATAAAGCTTGGTATGGGCAATGCCGCTCCATTTATGGCTCTTGGTGTAAGTACCCTTGATAGATTAGATGATGTAGAATTACAAATTGAAAAAAGATTACAAAGACTTCCGGCCGAAACATCTTGGGCTTTAGGTAGTCAATTAGGTATGAGTTACGAATTGTGGGAAAGGATGTATAGGGGAGAAATAGATAGAAGTAAACCAGGCTACGATGAAGATGCAATCAAAGCGTGGGCAGAAGCAGCAAAGAACATAAATGAAGTTCTGACCGATATTAAAGTGTTCTTTTATAATACTCTCGGCCCGTTAGCAAAGCTCCTTACAAGTAAAGAAGGATGGGATTATATGTCAAGTTCCGCTACAGGTGGTCTTTTACCTGGTATGATGGGCTTTGGTGCTGGTGGAGCTGCTTTAAGTTTAGCAATTAATGTTAGAAAAGATGGTAGTGCAACTGTAGATACAAGTGATGTAGAAAGTCAAAACATAGATACTTATGTTCAATACTCTTAGGAGAAAAAATGGATTTAAGTAATTTAAAATACACAGCAGGTTTAATGGATAGTAATAAGTCTCAAGTAATGCAAGATATCAATGCTATTACAGGTCTTACTACAAATTCGGTTTCTTCATTACAAGCTCTTATTTTTCCACAAAAAGGGATTAATGAGGATATTGACCCTACTACTCCGCAAAATGTTGGAATAACGGCTATTTATAATGGAAAGAAAGAAGGGTTTGTATTTGACCTTAAAGAAGATTATAGACTTAGCCTTAATTCTGATATAACAGACCACTATGTAGAAAATAATAAGGCTATTCAAGACCATATAGCTTTAAAACCTATTACTATAGAGGTTTCAGGAAAGGTTTCGGAAGTCAATTTAAACACTCCTTATGATGAACAAGAAGATGTAGATTTCGCAAAGAAAGCTTTAAATGCAGTAGATTCTTACTATAATAGGCTTGGTTCTCTTCCTCAATTTGCTCCAAACATAATAAACCAAGCAAGAGATATAACAAATACGGCAAAAGGAGTTTATGACACATATAAAACTTTTTCAAGTTTTGTAAAAAAAGCTTCTGGAGAGCAACAACAAACAAGACAATCTAAAATAGTGTCAAGATTTCGTGATTATTGGGCAAATAGAACAAAATTTGTTATAGTAACTCCTTTTTGTGTTTTGGAAAATATGTATATATTGGATTTTTCAGCAAATCAACCTAAAAACACAAAATATGTTACAGAAATCAAGATAAAGTTTAAACAAATTAGAGAAGCAGAAGTAATAACAGTAAAAAGTCAATTTAAGAGTCTTGGAGCAGAAATTGCGGCAAATAAGAAACATATACAAGATGCTCCATCATTCTTAATACAAGATGATATTCCTTTACCGGAAAGAGAACTTAAATTAGCCGGAGATTTTGTAAAACAAACTTTAAATGTGGCTCAAAAACCAGCAGTAATTACTGAAGATTGGCTAAGAAGAACTTTTACAAATATTAGGTATGGTGTAGCTGATAAAGTTAAAGCTTTTACTAATATATCAACATCTGGTATGAATGATGCAGAAGTTGCAAACTCTCAAGTTCTAATACAGAATATGAGTGCATTTCCTTTAAATGGAATGACTACAACATTCTTAGCTCCAAAGGGAGGTTTGTAGTGCAACAAATAAATTTAGATGAACAAAATGTTTTTGAAGTTATAAATGCAAAGAATGAAAACTTTAAACTTTGTTTTAATTATAATCAAACAAGACAAGGTTGGTTTGTAGATATAGTTTCTGAAAATTTTAAAATATTTGGTATAAGGCTTACAAGCCTACCAAACATATTAGAACAATGGGAAAATAGATTAGGGTTTGGTTTGGCAATAAAATGCGAACAAAATAGTGAAGCTCTTTTTTATGAAGATTTTACTTCAAGAAGAGCTAATTTATATTTATTAGAGCCTGAAGATTTGTTGGCTCAAAAGGTATTATGGCAAAACCTAAATTTAATAGACAGTATTTAATTGCTATTCAATATGGAGAGCATCCTGTAATAGAGCAAAAACAACTTGCTAATGGAGAAGTTATAGATTCTCTCAAGTTTGTTGAAGGCGACAAAGAGATGATTATAAGACCTTCATTTACGATAAATTTTACCGTAGATAGAGGAATCTTTGCAACAATGAATAAGATAAGCTTGGATATCTACAATCTCGCTAAGTCAACAAGACATAATATCTATTATGATGGTATTTTGCACGGTGCGGTAAACAAAAGAATCATTATGTATGCAGGATATAGTGATAAAGAGTTTTATGACTATAATACCAAAGACCCTATAATACAAAAAGGGAATATTAGAAAATCAATAAATGGTATGCCTTTAGTGTTCTTTGGAAGATTTACAAGAGCTTATTCTTATAGACAAGGTACAAATATCATTACTCATATAGAAGCTTTTGATTTACCTGAAAAGAATGAAGTAGATTTATCTACTGAATTTAAGAAAGGTACTACTCAAAAAGAGATTTTTTCTAAATTGGCTAAAGATTTGAATATAGAACAAAACAATTTAAAAGTAAGCCCGGAACTAAAATTTTCTTTTACAAGAGATAAGAGTTTTAGCAAAAAAACTACTTGGGATGTTGTTGCAGATATAATAAAGTCAAAGAATGAGCTAATAAAGAAAGAGCAAGGAAATAATGCTCCTTTATATAGAATGTATTTTGATTATCCTGATTTGGTTGTTCTTAAGGACAATGAATATATTCAAACTGAAGAGATAAAAATAAGTGCAGAAACAGGTCTTTTAAGTACTCCTATAAGAGAAGGAGCAACTGTAAAATTTACATCTCTTTTTGAACCTGCTTTTAGATGTGGGGGAAGTATTTATTTGGATTCAAGAACTACAGAAACAGGTATAGGCGGAAGATTAAAGGTCGTAGGATTTAAACATTCAGGAACAATTTCTCCTGCAGTATGTGATAGTCTAAAAACAGAATTTACTTGCTTTATGGGTATAGATAAATTGGTGGCTCAAAATGTCTAAACAAGTTGATTATGAAGTTTTAGCTACTGACTTAGGTTTAAAAAATGTTCTCCAAAAGTTTCAAGAAAAACTCTTGGAAACTCTTAATTGTGTCAAGGTAGGAAAAATTAAGACTTTCTATGCAGACAAACAGACGGCCGACATTCAAATTGATGGTTATCCACAAATTTCAGGAGTACCTGTAAGTTTTATAAATGGTGGAGATTTTAGTATTCAAGTTCCGGTAAAAGAAGGAGATGATTGCATAGTTCTTTTTTGTGATACAGACCTTGATAATTGGGTTGAAGGAAAAGGTTCAGAACCTGCTTTCCCTAATGATAAACACGGTCTAAATGGAGCTATAGCATTGTTAGGGTTGACTAACTTAAAGACTAAAGTTTCTGATTATATAACTGATGGTGTAAGAGTAAAGTATAAAGGAACAATTTTAGAACTTAAAGCAAATGGTATTAGTGCAAATAAAGATGTTAGTATAAATGGCAACTTAAATGTTTCTGGAAATATAAGTGCAGATGGAGATATTGTTTCAGGCGGAAAAATGGAAGCGGGAAATGGAGCATCAGGAACATTTAAAGACACAGGAGACAACGCAGTAGGACAGACTTTAACAATAGTAAAAGGGATTATAACTCAAATAACATAGGAGTTAAAATGTTTATAAAATTTAGAAATTTAGATGAGAATGGAGATTGGGAGTTTGGAAAAGGTAACCAAAGTTACGCAGATGAACTACAATCTACAATGCTTAATATAAGAACTCGTTTAAAATCTTTCAAATGGGATTGTTATTTTGATTTGGATGCCGGAATAGATTGGTTTGCGATATTAGCGACTCGTGGACAATATATGAAAGATTTGATTGAAATCAATGTAAGATTATGCATTTTACAATCTCTTTATGTAACACAAATTACAAAAGTAAATGTTGTTTACGATGAAGTTGAAAGAAACTTGAAATTAGATTATAATATAAACACAATATTTGGCGAAGGAAGTGATTCAATATCGGTAGGAGGATATAATGTCTAAGATAGACGAATTAGGTTTACAAATAGATGATTTTTATACAATAAAAGAAAAGGTTGAAGATAATCTTAAAAATATTTATGGACAAAATATCAATTTGGAACAAAATTCTCCTGATGAACAGTTTGCTGCAAACTTCGCACAAATGATTGCAGACCAAAATGAACTTATTCAAGATGTAAATGCATCTTTTGACCCTGACCAAGCTGTTGGAGTAGTATTAGACCAAAGAGTAAAATTAAATGGTTTAACGAGAAAACAAGGGGCTTATACAAGAGTTTATGTAAATGTTACTTTCGATGGCTCTACAACAATAAAAGGATTAGACGGAAATAGTGTAGAAGATTGTTTCCAAGTTTCTGATTCTACAGGAAACATATTAGTTTGTGAAACAACAACTTCCGGAGTAAATGGAGAAACTCACTCAGTATCTTTTAGAGCTTTAGAGTTTGGAGCTTTAATATTTAATGTAGGTAGTGTAAATACAATTGTAACGACTCAATCAGGAGTTGCAAGTGTAAACAATCCTAATGCACAATACTTTTTAGGTTCTGATGAAGAAAGTGATTCCGAATTGAGAATAAGAAGGAAACTTGTTGCTTTAAATCGTTCTTCTGTTGGAGAAATAAACAATATTATCTCTGCTATACAAAACATTGAAGGTGTAAATTATGTAAATGTTTTAGAGAATGATGGTAATACTATCGATGGTTTCGGTATTCCTCCAAATGGTATATGGATTATTGTTGACCATATCAATGATGAAGAAGTAATTAAAAATATAGGAACTGCAATTTATCTTAAAAGAGTTTTAGGTACTCCAATGAAACACGATGAAGATTCTTCAAGCTCTTCAGGAGAAGATAGCAATCAAGGTTATTATATAGTTCAAAAGCCTATAGGAGACCCTTTTATCGCTTATTGGACAAAACCAACTCCACAATATGTAGATATCTCTATAACTGCAAAAATGTTAAATGGAGATAATATAAACGGAACTCAAGTAGAAGAAATAATAAGAAATAATTTATCTTTACAAGTAGGACAAATTTTAACAACAAATGATATTGAAAATATAGTTTTGAATAATATAGATGGAATTGTAGTTGTTGATGTAACCATATCAGAAGTAGGTGGAACTCCTGTCGAAGATTATTTGTTACCTTCTCCTGATAAAAGATTTGTAGCTAACACAATAACAGTTATACAAGGATAAAATATGGAAGAATTAATAAAACATTATGTAGATTTATTGATTATTCAATATAGAACAAAGATGAAAGCAATGGCTACAATAGAAGCCTTTGTAAAAGTTGTTTTTGCAGATGATTCTAATGAGATTTTGCTCAATAAAATACAAAATGCTTATGATTTAGATACTGCATCATTGTCGCAATTGAATGTTTTAGCTAAATATATAGGATATGATGATTATTTGGATATTATAAATACTAACTACTTTAAACTTTCAGATACAGAAGGAGAAGATGTAACTCCTGGATTATCTGATACAGAAGGACAATATGTAGGTTATCCTTTGCTTAATTATTCAGGATATACTTATACAAAAGTCTCTCTTTCAGGTTTAACTACCGTTGATTTCTTTAGAAAAGTTCTTAAATTCTTGGCAGAGATGAAAAATGAAATTCTTTCCGTAGGTAATCTTGATAGAGTTCTATACAAAATCTTTGGAGAAGATATTAGTGTTGAAGAGGGAGTAAAAAGCATTACTTATATTTATAGTGAGGCAATATTAGAACTTTTTAATGGTAATGTAAGTACTATAGAAACTTTTATTAAAAAATATTTTCCAAAACCAATGGGTTGCTCTTTGTCTGTTAGACAAGAATACTATTATATCAATGCAATACCTGTTGGAGGAGCAGAAAATTATTCTGATGGAACAATATTTGAAATGACATCAACAGATAATTCTGTTTATTATAAAACACCAATGAAATTTAATTTTACAGAATATCAATCTCCTAATATATTCCATACATTTGAGGTTAAGGCAAGAGTAAAAGTAGATTCTACACAATATTCTTGTGGATATTGGACTACTCTTAGCGGAGATGAATATGTGAGTGGAAATACGGGAGATTTGGCATTAGTAAAAATTTCATATTATATTGAAATGCTGACAGGAAAAACAGACTTTAGACAAATAGTACAATCTTATAATTATGCAAATAAATGGGTTGATATAACTTTATCATTAAATCACAAGAAAAACGGAACACATACAGTTTGGGCTACAGTAGAGTGTGAAGGAGTAGAAACACAAAAAGTAAATACTCTGTGGGGTTCTCCTAATTGGGTTGATTTCACATTCCTTTATGGCATAGCTTATAATTATGGATTAAGAGGTTCTATTGATTTTAAAGGTTGTAGTATCAAGATAGATGACGAAATTGTTTGGAAAGGATATACAAATAAAAGATTACAAGGAGTATAAAAATGGCTTTAGATAGAAAATACCAAAAAATTTTTGGAGGTAGCCTTACTCCGACCGGAAACATCTCTGTTTACGGCACAAAAAAAGAAGGCAATGTTTCTTATTCTGATAATTTAGATTTAATACAAAGTAACAATTGGTTACTTGGTATGATTGGAGGAACATCTCAAGACAAAGCTCCATACTTACAAGATTTGAATGGAATTTTTTATACAATAACAAAACAACTTGCATACATATTTCAAGCCGGTATTCCTGAATGGAATAGCCAAACGGAATATGTTGCTAATAGAAGTATTGTTTTAAGAAATGGTAAAATTTATATTGCAATAGCTAATAGTACCAATGTAGAACCTGAAGTTACAAGTGGATGGGAGAGTTCTTGGAAGAGTTTAACAGAATGGGGATTTTTAACGGGTAGTATAACAAATCAAACAGACTTATGGAATATTCTATTAAAAGGGTTGTCTTATGACTCTTCTATAACATATTCTCAAGGAGATAGGGTTTTAGTCGCAAAAGATGGATATAGATTCTTTGTAGAAAGTTTGGTTGATAATAATACAAATGATACATCTGATTCTCACGTATGGTATATTAAAAATCTAAGATTTATAGAAGGAGCAGCAACCTCAAGTTCCTTACCAACGCCAAGTGAAACAAATGAAGGTCTAATATATTTTAATAGTGATAGTCCAACTGGTCAATATTATTATATTTGTGAAAGAAGCAGTAACTCCTTTGTTTGGACATCTAAATTATCGAGAGATATTTTTACTTCTGATGATACCATTTATCGTAAAGATACACAAGAATATTACGGTAGAGTAAATGTAACACAATACAATGGAATTGGTATTATTGGAGGAACTTGGCTTAGTGGATATACTTGGTTATGTAAAGAGCCTATATTTGCAAACCATCCAACAGGTTTACCTTCCACAAAGTTCGTTTCTTTGTCATTAGGAGCATCTGAAAGTGAATATATAGCACCTGCGGATGGATGGTTCTATATTAGTGCAAGTATTCAATCTTCAAGCCAATATGGATATGTTATTTTTAGAGTAGATGAAAATTCTATAAATGTTTATACGAAAGAGTCTTATGCTACAAAACCTCAAGTTATACAAGATATTTTTCCTGTAAAAAAAGGCGTTACTGTTAAAATAACTTATGGTGGAATAGATAATGTAAACCATTTCCAATTTGTTTATGCTTAAAAGGAGGATTTATGTATATAGGAATAAGAAACAATAAGGTAATTTTTTACTCGGATAAACCAATAAACAAAGAACTTTGTATAGTAGATGAAGTTAAAGAAACAAATGATAAATATATGCTTTCTGAAGATGGAACAGAATACATAGCTTATAATGAAAAAATAATAGAAGAAAGAGAATTAAAACAACAAATTGCAGAACAAGAAACAAAGTATGGTATGAATAGATGGCAAAGAGAATTGATACTTGCTGAAAACAGTGGTGCAAGTGATTATATAAAACAAAAGGCTCAAGAAATAGAAAATTTAGCAAAAAAAATTAGAGCATAAGAATACGCATAGGAGGAAGAAATGGCAAACATAGGACAATTTAAAGTAAAAGAAGAATGGAAGAAATTGGATGAAGTAACAGGGTACACTTTTGAGGCAGATAGTTCTTATACTATCCAAAACAAAGAGTATCAAGCATTGTTGGTATGTGAAGGGGCGGAAGCACCGACAGATAGGAATGTAGGTTTTATTCTACAGACCGGCGAGGCTTTCGGTTACACCGCAAAGTCAGGCGAATACCTTTGGGTTAGAGCATATCAGGGTTTTGCTCAATTCAATATTGCGGAGGGAATATAATGACTATACATTTACCTAAAGTAAACGGATTTGGTGGTGGAGCAGGAGGCGGTGGTGGAGACGGTAAGTTTCCTACCTTTGTAACGAGTAGTGGTAGTTCTTTACCCGTTGATTTGAGTGGTTACAATGTAGGAGATACTTTTTTAAACACAACAGATAAGAAGATATATACTGCAGGAGCAGGATATGTTAAGAATACATCGTCAGGTTATAATATTACAATAGATATAGATTTTAATACAGGTGTTGGTAGTGGTTTTGCAGACGGGAAAAATTGTAGTTATCGAAAGGGTTCTGTTTGGTCGGGAACACGAGAATATACAGTAAAATTTAAGTATTCTGTTGAAGAAAAAGCACCAATTCTGTATATTCGTAGTTATGGCACAAATGAAGATATGTCTTTTGTTGTCAATGATAAAAAATTATATTATATTCATACAAAATCAAGTGTAACATCAAATCAAATATTAACCACAACAATAAGTCCTAATCAAGAATATATTTTAAAAGTAGGCAGAACATCAAGTAGTTCTGACTGCATAGTTCAACTTTATATTGGGGATACTAAAATAGAAGAAACATCTTTTGCTACAACTTTTTCCGGTTACAATTCTTATGATTATATTGCTTATGGTCAGGGAAAATTTGATACAACATACACTATGTATTATGGCAATAGTTTATTGGTTTATCTTGCCGAAAGTTCGGATAATTTTGTTGTCTATGACAGTAATCTTAATTGGGATTATGGTGTAGCAATAGAAGATAAAAGCGAGATAGCAGACAAGACCAACGGAATACTTTACTTGTATGAAAACGAAGTATTAAATGCGATACCGAATTTAACAGATTATCAAAAGAAAGCAGAAACAATAACTTATACCGAAACAAGTAAGACGATAGCCAATGTTGAAGCGAACAAGAATTATGTGTTTAGTAATCCAATAACATCAATAACATTGACTGCTTGTGAAACTTCTTTTGAAGAAACAACTATTGAATTTACTACTGCAAGTAGTGGAACATTAGCTTTTCAAGATAATAGTGGAATAACTTGGGTTGACGGAACTCCGACTTTTAGTGCAAATAAGTCCTATTTAATAGTTATATTCAACAAATTGGGATTTGTTAAGGAGTATTGATTATGAGCAAACTTCTTTCAATGTTAATGAGTAGTAGTGGTGGTGGAAATGTTGAGTTCAAGACGAGTATTTACACAGAAGGAAATGCTTATATCAGTTTAGATTTAAGTTCTTTACGAGGTCAAAGTGTTAAGTGTAGATTAAAAGGTGAGTGTTTAAATTTTTCGGAGTTATATTATTTGTTTGGTTTTTCTTCGGGTTCTCAATATGATAGTTATGCATCTTATTTTTATAATGGCAGTGTATCCGTTGCAGGCTCTTCACAAGCAGTATCTATTTCTTCTCCGAATTTTGACTTAACGGGAAATGCAGTAACAATGAATAACGGTTATCTATCAGATTTTAGATTGTTTTCTTGGAAATATAGTTCTACTATAAATTTTACAAATGGAAAGTGTAAATTTAGTTTATTTGAAATACTTGATAGCAATGATAATATATTACATCAATTAAAACCTGCGATAGTGAACGGAGAGAGTGGTATGTATGACACAGTAACAGAAACATTTTACGGAAATGCAAATTCAGTTGGTAGTTTAGTTTGCGAATAGGAGAGACAAAATGAGAAAATACTTGACACCACAGAATATAATAGGTTTTGTTTCTCTTGTATGTGCAGGGTTGTTTTGGTTATACACAATAAACGGAATACCGAAGAAAGTAGAAAATCACGATGAAAGAATAACGGTATTGGAACATAACGATATTGAATTTAAGACGAAACAAGATTTAATGTTACAGGCTTTATACGAGTTGAGAGCTGATGTAAAACAGATATTAAAAGATGTAAAGTAGTCAATAAGCTCTCCCCAATCTGTAAGGGGGAGGGCATTGCAGATATCAAGTGATAGGGTTGATATATAGTAGTATTGTTCTTTTAATTTTGGCATAACGAATTATAAAAAACCTACCTTCATTAAGTTTTTTTGTGATACTCGGAAATGCCGATAAAGGTTTCTAAACATTATAGACGGAGTATCCTATCTGCTCCGTCAATAAGATTAAAACAGTAGGCTCGGCTCTTCAGGTTTGTTGTAGGCTTAATGATAAGTAGTTGCAAATGCTTTGATTTAAGAACAAAGACAGAGAAAAACAACTCCGAGCCTCGTCATAAGAGGATATATGTGGTATTTGATAATGCTTGGAGCGGTAATAGTAATCGCTTTTGTATTAAATAAAATTTTAGATTAAGGAGGGTAAGATGTTTAAAAGATTATTTTTTAAATGGTTGTTTGAAATAGTCGGTTGGATATTAGTTATTGCTTTGGCTTTGGGAATTGTGTTTATAGTTAATGATTTAACCAAGACAGAATACATAGGAACGATTGTAATGGCAACAATTTATTTCTATTGTTCTCCGAAAATCAAGCCATATATAGATAATTTAAGAGAAAAGATATTAAAAAACATTGGAAAGAAAGAGGATAAATAAATGCCAAACGGAGATGTTTATACAACAAAAATAAAAGACAGAAAAAAAGAATTGTTTAATAGAATATTTGGTAAAAAGAAATGAATAAGATTAAAAACTTTTTCATAGATATGGTTTCTGATACTTCCGGACATATAAACTCCAAGATTGTAATGGGAATATTGTCTTTTATAGTTGCATCGATACTTGCTTTTTTAGGAGCAGATACAACTTATGTTGCATACTTTTTGGCTTTTAGTGCTGGAAGTTTAGGTTTTTCTTGTTTTGATAATAATAGTGCATTTAAGTTTCAAAAGATAGAAAACAAAACCGAGACAAAAGATACAAAGATAGACATTGAAGGGAATGTTGAAAAAGTAATAGAAAAAGTAAAAGAAAAGAATGGATGAGTTAAAGTATTGTAAACATTGCTTAAATGCAGTCTATGAGACAATAAATGATATGCCTTATTTGTATTGTAAGATTAGAAAAGAGTATGTAGGTTTTTATTGGAAGCCGTGCAAGGAGTTTAAGTGAGTGAAATTAAGAATCTTCTTATTATCATTATTATATTTGTTTTGTGTAACATCGGATGTTTTTGCTGGGGGTACATATTATCTAACAGAAGAGCAATTGAACAACTTGACAAAGCAAATCAACAACTTGCAGAAGAACAACAACGATATGATAATCTTATTAGAGAATCAAAAGAGCGAATTAGAGAAGCAGAACAAAGAGTTTCTGACATTAGAACAGAACTACTTGGAAAAGTATCTGATAATGGAGAAACAACAAAGGAATTATCAGCAATTATTGAAGAAATACGAAAACAAAGAATTGATATATAAGTATGGAATAGTAGGTGCATTTGTAGTTGGTCTTTTAGTTGGAGTCTTTATTTCAAAATAATAGTAAAATTTAAAATAAGAAAAACTCTTATTTCAAAAAATAGAGGAATTTTGAAATATGCAATGCAAAAACTGTAAATACTATTTTGATGATGGAGAGATGGAATATTGTTGCTACTACAATGAAGAAATTTCAAGAATCATCATTTTATCAATGTGTTCCTGGTTGGAGGAAAAGTGAAACTAACTTTACAAAGATACTTGTTTGCTGAAGATTATACGATGGGTTTACTATTCATCGATGGAGTTTATTTCTGTGATACCATAGAAGATAAATATCGTGGGCAAGAACTTAAAGATACAAAAGTAGCAGATGAAACTTGCATACCTTATGGAATATATACTGTTAAAATAACTTATTCTCCAAAATATAAAAAAGATATGCCACAAATCTTAGATGTACCTTACTTTACAGGAGTAAGAATCCATTCCGGAAATAAGGCAACCGACAGTTCTGGATGCGTTATTTGTGGGGTTAAATCAAAAAATGGGGAAGTTATAGAGAGTCGAAAGACCTATAATGCTTTAATGAAACGGTTAGAGACCGCAAACAATATTAAGATAGATATTTGTTAGAGGAAACCAATGGAAAAAGATAAAAAAGAGTATAAAAATTGTTTATTTTATTCCTATGGACAATTCTGTAATCGATTCTATAGGGAAGATAAAAACAAGTATGGATGGGCAGACTTGACAGAATATAGATGTTACAAAAAATGTATCTATTTTAGGAAAAAGAATTGGTTTAATAGATTTCTTCTTTGGCTATTCTTTTTTAGGTAAGCCACTTATTCTTATATATTTGTTCAATTACATAATCAGGTTTTAATTCTTTCATACATCTCGCTTTGCAAGGTAAAGCATCTATAGGCATTTTAAGTTTATACTTATTACTACCCCACTCATAACAAGGCTCACAATAATTAGACCTTAAATTCAAATTAAAAGACCTTCCTTGATTTTCTATAGCAGTAGAACCAAACAAAACGACAGACCTTCCCCCAAGATGTTGATTTAATATTACCAAACCACCTTCAATATCAATGTGAAACAAAGCCCTTTTCATTACTTCGGCCGATTGTTGTAAAGTAAGTTTATTGACTAAATTTAAGACAGTATGCTTGATAGGAAAGCAACTATCTCCATTTCCTACTTGGACACAAGGAATGCCTATTTTTAGCACCAATTCACTCCAATATTCCACAGACCAAGCTTTTGTACATATAATATTCTTGTCTAAAGGATTGCCACTCAATCTTCCATAACCATTGTTTACCGTAACAAATTTCTTAGGTAAGACTAAATCTAATTTCGTTTTCCAATTTAAAGGTACACGTGTATCAAAAGAGAAATCAATTCCTGCATTCTTTGCGATGCACTCATCTAATTTTGGTATATCATAGACTTTAGGCATATCGTAGTTACAGAAATTTCTATAGCCTATCAATCCTCTCATTTTTTGTCTATCAAGTTCTCTTTTGAAACCTTCTTTTTCAAAAAGAAACCAATATCGGTCGGTATAGATTGTTATGTTATTAGTTGCATATCCTTTTTGTTTACAATAAGTTAAAAGGAAAGCTCTCGCATTGAGAGCGTCTCCCAAACCATAGATTATTCCTGCTTTAGTTATCATTCTATTTCTCCCGCTATTTCTCTTAATAACAAATATGCTGTAAATAATTGTTTACATATAGGTTCTAAATAACCTTTAGCATCGATTTCACATAACCAATCTTCTTTATCATCTTCATCGATTTTAGTAAATACAAATTCTCTCTCAAGGATTTGTATAACATTCTTTTTGATTCTTTCATTATATTCTACACAAACAATTGGATATTGTAAAAGAAGTTTAATAACATCTTCTTGAGATTCAGGTATTACATCTTTTGTATAAGTACCATCTTCAAAAGTTATTTTAACATTTTTCATAGTTCCTCTATATACTTTCTAATATTTCCATCATAAGACCTTGAACCAATTGAAAACCATTCTTTGTCTTTTAAAAGCTCTTTAAGAGTTTCCATAGGATAATCTTGAATCAATTTACAATCTTTAGTAAATTCCTTATTACTATGTTCAAACCAATTTCCATATAGGATTCTTGGATTTAACTCTCTATTCGGTCCGGAATTTACATATTTCCAATAAAAAGAATCTATCTTCATAATCAATTCTTTGTTATATACTATCGGACAATGAACTCCATAATTGAGAGTAGGTTTTGATTGTTTCACAAGAAACATTTTTGTATTATTTAGCTCTTTAAAATAGTTATTCATTGGTGGATAATCTTTAAGAAACCCGGAATGATAAACAGGATAATTGTTTATATCTATGTCTTTTAGTATAAAAACATCATCCATCATATATAAAAAGTCATCAGATATATCATAATTCTCACAAACTTCAACTATTTTTCTAAACACATTATTAGTTCTTGTTAAACAATCTTTAAAGGGTATAAAATTGTAATTTGTATCAAGTTTAACCTCTTCCCCTATAATCCACAATCTATCAAATTTAACGTGTTTCCGTAATAATTTTACGGATTGCTTTATTTCTTGATTCTCATAGAGACTTCCATTTCCTAATGTGTAAAGGACATCCATTCTTCTTCTCCTTAATCATTATATATTATAATATACACATACTTTCCATTGTAAGTCGTAACATCTATATTATAGATATACTTGCCTTTACAAAAATCCATAATGTCTTTTTCAATGCTATCTTTGGCTTTCCTGCTTTTACTTCCTTCAGTAGTTTTTATTTCCAACTTACAAACTTTGCTATCATACTTTATAGGAACTTCTGCGTATGAAAATTTCCTTACAACAAAAATACATAATACAACAACTACTACATAAACTAAAAAAACTAACAATACTTTTTTCATTAGTCCTCCCTAATGCATCTTTGATTTATGGCATAACAAATGAATACATATCTTTCATCTCTACACTTATAACATTTATGTATTAATTTGAACCAAAGAAGTTTAACCTTAAACCAAAAACCTTTTGTTTTTATTACTTTTACTTGCATATTTCATCCCCTTCCATATCTTTTAACATTCCATAGATTTGTTTATATAATATATATCCGGAAATTTCTACAATATTTGTACAAACAAACACTTTCCAATCTTCAAATAACATTTTTCCTATGATATTGCCAACTATAAAAGTTGCTCCTAAAACAATAAAAGCAAAAATATAGTGATACCATTTTGTATAAACTTTTTTCATTCTTTCTCCTTAATTTTATCCACAACTTCTTTCAAATGTGAAGTTGGTTCTAAATTGCCTTTCTTTGTTTCTTCAAACAAGGAATAGATAGAAGTAAATTTCTTTAAATTCTCTTTTGTTAAATCTCCAAGTTTCTTAAAAGACCATTTCTCATATTTATATATTCCGGACATATTGAAATATATATTCCCTTTAAATAAGAGATGAGCTTTTACTTTTGCTATGTAACATTTTCTAAAACCACTATCTATCGCTTTTTGAGCGATTTCTATAAACTCTTTTTCTGTCATTTTTCCTCCTTATCTACACATATTATAAATTGTCTATGAGAGATAAATCCAAATTTCGTTTTAAAAATAGATGTATCTAACCTATTCCATTCTATTTTAACAATCCTTTTATCTACTTCTATAACTTTTATTTCTGTGCCTTTTGCCAAAACTGTAAAAGATTGACCTTCCTTATCATAAACCCTACAATCATACCTTAATTTCATTTTACCCCCAAAGATTCAATTATTTTTTTTGCTAATGTTTCTACAATACACCATTTTTGAATAAAAATAGTATCTTTAAGACCGGCAACACAATCTCCTTTTAATTCTCTTTTTATTGTCTGTGCCGCTTTCCTAACCATCTGCTCTTTGGTATCTCCATATCGGCACTTTTCACAACTAATTCTTTTGTCATTAAAACAAGGAAACATCTTTATTCTATCTGTTAAATTTATATCTTCTTCTAAAACAACAGGACACTTATTGTCCACCCTTACTATCGAATATCTTTTTTCATTCATTTTTATCCTCCTATAACAAACTCATTTGTTTATCTTCTTCTTTTGCTTTTTCTTGATAATCTTTAAGTATTTCTTCCATAATCTCAATTCTTTTATCTGCAACATCTTGCTTTACTCTTCCTTGTAAGACCCAAGTAGGAAACACTTTCTTTCTCATTTTAAGTTCCCTTTCTATTTCTTTAATCTTTTCTTCTGTTGTTGCCATACACCCTCCTAATTACCAAAGATTATAATTGCTAAAACTATTACTGTAACACATACTACAATAACACATCCAAACAAAGCTTCCGCTAATGTCATTTTATACCCCCAAAAACAATCTTTACTACTATATTTACAATTACATTGATAATCGGAAAGAGAATCAAAAAGGAAATAAAGTACCATAGTCCTTCTCTTTTAGTAAGATATAGTTCCTTTTCTTGTTTTGGTTCTTCTTGAGTTTCTTTTGCATCCAAAAAGGCTTTTTGAGATAATGTTTCTTTATCCATCTCTTCTATAACAATATCAAATTCTTGATTTTCTTTGCCTACAAATCTGGCTGCATTCGAATCATTGAATTTTCTTAAAGATGTAAAAGGTATTCCATCTATTCCCAAGAAAACTAACATAATGTATTTTTGTTCTTGCTTTATTTGATATTGTCCATCTGTATCATATTCAATGAAATTAGGATGCAGTTCTGCTCCTGTTACAATTGAGAGCCATAACAAAGTTGCTTTGTTTTGATTATGAAGTTTCTTGTAGTTCTTACTAAATTTTATTTCGTTCATTTTTTCTCCTCCAATAAATCAGGATTTTCATAAATGTTTCCGATTATTTCAAAATTATTATCGTCTGTTTTTTTGCATAAGTTAGGTACAACATTTTTACCATTATCAACGGAAACATCAAACTTTAATTCTTCTTCGTTCCAAACTGCAACACCAATTCTTTCTTTAAGTGGCTCTCTTGCCATAGCATCTATTATGCTTTGAGCATAAAACTTTAAAATATCCCCTTCATAAATCAATTTTCCGGTCTTATCTTTTAGTCCTGTGCTTTGTTGAATAACATACTTATCTTCTGGCATATTTCCTGTCATAGCACCTTTTCTACAATCTATAAAAATGCTTCCTGACATAAATCTTTTATCTATTTTATCCCAAATCCTAAACTTAAATCTATTTTGCATTTTCTTCCTCCTGTGATGTGATTTCAACTTGAAACTTATTGTTTAAGTTATCAAAAAATATGTTTACTTCGTGGATATGATTATCTTCTGTTATGAAAGCAAAATGACAAGGATTGTTTGCAGAATAAAGAACTCTCTTTATTTTAGGCTTGTCTTGAAGATAATCTCTTATACAATTATCTATTTGGTCTTTGCTATTCTTTAATTTGTTAAAGAACTTTGTGGAAGAAAACAAAGAAGAAGAAAACATTTGATTGTCTGTTTCAGAAAAAGAGAAAGAAACTACTTTGTCTTTGTTCTTTGCACTTTCAAGGTTTTTAACCATCTCATTATGAATATGTTGAACATACTCTATAGACTTAGTACAATCCAAACATTTACTCTTGTCTCTACAATCTGTACAAGGATTTTGTGTAGCCCAATAACAAAATCCAGGTTCAAAAAGTTTATTCATTTTAAAAATTCTCCTATTGTTTTATTTATCCTTGCTATATCTTCTTTGATTTCTTTATCTAATTTTTTTATCTCTTCTTGCGAAATGGGTTCTCCATTTTTTCTTTTTGAAAGAACCATTTGTTTTAATTTCTCTCTTTTTACTGCAACTCTCACAAAATCAATATTATGTTTTTTGAATACTCTCATCGCCAACTTAAAGTAGTTCATTTATTTCGCACTCTCCTTCTTTGGTTTAAAATATCTAAACATTTCTTGTTCTACACTATGTCTTGTACCATAAAAATGGATTCTTATCATATCTTCTTTTCCGCACAAGAAACGAGATAAGTCTATTTTATCTACAAAACACCTTTGATAATTCGGATGCAAAACATAAGCAAGAGTTTCTATCTCCATTATCTTTTCTATAGAAGATTCACATAGGTTTTTTTCTCTATAAAAATCAAAATTACCATTTTTTCTATCTTCTTCTATTATATCATTACAACGCTTGATTACATTAAAGAGATAATTTATTTTCTCTTCTACCATACAAGGAGCATATCCTTTCAATTCTCCTTTTTCTACTTTCTTTTCACTCCAAGAACAACCCAAACCTATACTCATTTTTCCTCCTTTTGCGAGTGCCAGAAACTCGCTTTTAAAATGCTCTGTGCCTTACTACAGAAATTTCGGCAACTTACCTTAATTAAGTCTATTATCGGTCTGTTATCAACAATATTATTATTATAATTTTAATTTTTTTAAATAAATTGCCTTTTATAGTTTAAGGCTAACTTTATATTGCCTCAAAAGGCGTCTGGCACATCTTCATCGGCTATTATTTCTTCTGTCTCTTCTACTTGTTCTTCTGCTTGTTCAATTACTTCCGTTTCTTTATTTCCCAAATCTTCTTTTACCCACAAATCGCACCATCCATTCAATTTAACTTTTTCTAAATAAGACTCTTTTTCTACAATGTCCTTAAAAACCAACATATATCCATTTTGAGTTTCTGTTCGGTTGTTCGTTTCCGGATTCAATATCATTTTTGCACAATCACTATCATCTGTGTTATGAAAACACTTTATACCATAGTTGTCGCTTAAGTATTGCCCATTTTTTGCAAAGAAAAGAGTTGTATATACATAATTAAGCCCATTGCACCATTCACAGTCTATTTTCTTAAAATTGGCACTCTTAATTTGTTCATTATATTTTGTTATAGTTGCCAATAATTTTGGGAGAGTAGGTTTTTCTTCCTCTTCTTCCATCATCTCTTTTTCTGCTTGATGAATAGCTTGGTCATAAAAACCTCTTGATGCTATCTCTTTACACCAAACTTTCACTATTTTTTCAGATACTGTTTTTCCTTGTGCTGCAAAAATATTATTTATTACCTCTTCCAATTCTTCTAATTGCATCTTTACCCTCTATTTTTTTGTTTTCTATTAAAGACATTTCTTTATAAAACTTAGCTCTTAATCTTACTTTTGCTATCAATCCATTTGCAAACAACTCTGTTTCTGTCTTGATAATTTCTTTTGTTGCCTTAAGACAAAAAGTGTATTCCAAATCTTCTAAACATTCAGACCACATAGCAAGAATTGATTTTTTATCCCCATCAAACTTTACTCCAGCAATATTAAACAAAGCTAAAATACGACTTGTTTCTTCTTTTGTCATTTATTCTCCTTTCCATAAAATGGACAATCTGTTCTTTTTGATGCTAATTTGAATTTGTTATCTACCAAACAATACATCAATGGAATTTTCAAACAATTATCACATTGGATGCAAACCAATTTCTTTGGTCTTTTGTAACTCCTAACTTTCACTATCTCTACAAGTTTAGCTTTTTTTTTATATTGCATAGTTTTTTCTTTTGTCATATAGTATTTGTTGCTATAGTCTTTACATTTCTCACAATCATAAGATGTAATCTTGTGTCCATATTCACTTTTTGTACAAATATAAGTTATTAAATGAGGAAAAGCATATCTACAAGTCTTTATTCTATTTTCTTTCATTTTTTTTCTTCCTTGCTTTAAATAATTGCACTTTCACATCTTTAACTAAATACTCTTCTTCTATTTTACTTAAAAACATATCCCCAAAATGTTGTATTGCTTTATCCATACTTCTTATTGTTTTTATATTAATTTCTATTTTATAGTGTGCCATAATTTATCCTATAAGTGATTTGATAATCTGATATTGTCTTTCAGGTTTTAAATTCTCTGCAAATATAGTTATACTAATATCATTACCGAAAGTTTTTTCTGCAATACCTATTTGTCCTTTTTCGTCTATACATAAAAATTTACCAAGCCATAGTTTGCTATCTTTTGGTATAGGAAATTCAAACCACATCGCACCACCCAAATCTTTTTTGTTCCCTTTTATACTCTTACACAATTCCTTTAATTCTTCCCAATTAGTTGGCACTTGCTCTACTTTATAATCATCAAGTCTACTTGTATAAAGAACACAATCTTTTGTTTCTTCTTCTGTTTGTGGACATTTTGTCTTTACACCTTCGGCACAACCACGACATATATTTTTTAATCCTGCTCCAAAATCTAACACTATTATCTCTTTCATTTCTGCTCCTGTGTTTGTATTTCCTTTTTTATTTGTTCGTATTTGTCTTTGGTAA
>Ga0310690_10001195_pt1 | contig 47581 bp, 44 predicted proteins | sample AusTroGonzalo_MG_2_FD_207661 | JGI IMG/M metagenome (GOLD analysis project Ga0310690, IMG submission 207661) | Bovine rumen microbial communities from tropical cattle in Woodstock, Queensland, Australia - Gonzalo_04 (v2) (version 2) | ecosystem: Host-associated > Mammals > Digestive system >... | reverse complement strand
TGAAGAATATTATCTGCTTTTATTTGATATGCATCTTCAAGAGTCCTTGTATAATTAAATGACAGGAACTTTGCATCTTTATTTAATACAAATATTGGGTGTACATCATTTGTAGTAATAGATGCCACCCAATCTCTCAGTAAACCTGGCAGGATGTAAACTACATTTTTCAAATTTTCTCCACATCGGTAGGCATCATGAGAACAATCTTCGCAATTAACTTCATTCGGACAATCTTTAAAATCTTTATCATAGCCAATAGCTTCTTTCAATGTGATGCTACCTAATGCTGTTTCTAAATCACACCAACGTCCTATGTCATTTCTGAGATTAGGATACAACCTTTCTAATCTATACACTGCATTTGATTCACCATTGCACAACAGCCATTGATGAAAATCCTCATATGAAGTTTTCATTTTATGAGCCAAATCAAAACCATTACCTATTATATATAGGATAGGAGGATTTGCATTTGTATGAGGGATACTTATCATATTAAAAATACCTTTCTTCTTTACCATTTACGACATACAGAATCCATGCATCCTGAAATGTTTGCCTTGATACATTTCGAAGTGAGATTGCTTCTTGTTCGCTATCGGTTCCACCAATAATTATCCTGTTCAATTTTTTTTCGAAATCCCAATATATATATGACATACACCCTCTATCTCTTAACGACTGGCATAATGCACGAGCATTATTTATATCACTCATTGTGCCAACGACAACATTATAGATTGGTATTTTTTCTATTGGTAAAGGCTGAATTATAGGTGGAGGCGTTGCCGGATATCCCTGTTTATTTGTCACAGGTACGCCTGTGGTATTTTCTCTGTTGTTTTCTTTCTTCTTTACTTTTTGTGTCTTATGCACAGTTTTTCTCCTTATCTGTCCACCACTTGCTTGTGCGTTCAAACATAACGAGAACACCAAGCAACATAAAACCGAAACAAATTTCTTACTCATATTTTTTTGCTGTTATTGTATTACTTTACCATCCTTGTTATACCACGAACCTCCTGCTGGCTGGCCATTTTCATAGTAGCCTACAAAGTAACTCTTGTCCTCTGCAATAGTGTACTTGCCTTTGTAAAATGAGTTATTGCGGAACTCCCCAGTAAAAGTATCGCCTTCAGGATATTTAAAATAAGCATTAACTCCTTCTAAATTGCCACCATCAAAAGGGCCTTTGTAATATCGACCGTCATCAAAGTAAGCTTCTCCAACTCCGTTTGGTCTGTTATAATTATCAACAGGTCCTGTGTATTTACACGCGCCTATTGGAGAAAGAAATTCTAACTCTTTTACTTCTTTTATATCTCCAATCGTTACCATCTTATTCGATTCGCAATTGTTGATTAACCAAACCGTTCCTATACAAAAACAAATCAAAAGCAAAATCCATTTCCATGCGTTATTTTCGGGTTCAGGTTTGACGATGTTTCTCGCTTCATACTTTGGTTGAGGATTATTATGTTGAGGATTAAAAGATTCAACTTGTTGCTTTTCTGCTGACTTTACGACGATGGTTTCTTCATTCTCCGAAATCATTTCTGTGGATTCTATATTAACAATTGGTTCCACCTTTGACGTTATTTCTTTTTCAAAATCTTTAACATCTTGAATCGTCTGTGGTCTTTGAATCCGGCTTGTTCTCATCATCCTCAGCACAAGTTGTTTCATTTTTTCACCGACATTTGGCATCGGCAATGCCAGATGTTTATCCTCACTCATATCATCATCAATATCTGAAGGCAATGGGGGCTTATTGTTAGTCAGCAGATTGTAGAGAGTAGCACCAAGGGCATAGATATCTGTCCAAGGACCTATCTTGTCAAGATTCTGCTCCATCTGTTCACGAGGAGCATAACCAGGAGTCTGAGCAAACGCTGTTGGGCCATTCGTGGTAAGGGTTCCGTTTGCACCTAACTGCTTGCTGGCTCCAAAATCTATGAGTTTGATTTTGCCACCCTTTTCAAGCATGATGTTAGATGGCTTAATGTCCAGATGACAAAAGCCCTCATTATGTACAGCCTTTAGTGCATCAAGAATTTGAGGGAGGATATCACGAACTTCTGATTCAGTCATAGCTCTGCCAGTCCGCTTTAAATGTTCAGAAAGATTTTCGCCATCCACATAATCCATGACATAGTAAGCTGTTCCGTTTTCCTCAAACAAGTCGTGAACGGCGACAATGTGCTCGTTTTTCAGTTGGCGGATTCGTCGAGCCTCCTTCTTGAATTTCTCTTTCTGCTCCAGAAAACTGTTGGTATTCTCAGCGTTGCTGACACTGACTGTAGTCTGATTGTCGTCACGCTGTGTGACACCTTTTATAAAGAATTCTTTGATGGCAATTCGCTCATCAAACTCAATGTTGGTAGCAACGTAGGTGTTGCCAAAGCCACCTGATGAAAGGTAACTGTCAATGCGGTATGTGCCTCGTAGGATGGTTCCTACTTTAAGCATCGAGGAATTATTGATTTCTTGCTGTGTCATTGCTGTTAACGTTGTTTGTTTCAATCATTGAAGCATCAATCGGGTTCTTATTCTCTTGGGAAGATTTAATCGGATTTCTCATCATCTGTTCCGTATTTTCCTTCTCTTCATCTATCTTTTTGTCGTCATCAAATAACAGGAAACATGCTGCACCCACGATGAAAAGGAACAGGATTGCTGCAATCATCCATTTCAAGAATGGAATTCGTTTCTTTTTGGGTGTTTGTGGTGAAGAAACAACCACCACGTCGTTGTCATTATTCGCCATTAGGATATCAGCCTTATTGTTTGCCGTTGGCATGATATTGATGGCATTGCAACGTGCCGTCGGCTCTTCGTTTTTTAGTTGGTTGTCGCCTTCTTCTTCAACAACTTCCTCGACGTGAATCAGCCATGCGGAATGGTTGTCGTGGTTGTTGTTGGTGGCGGTGATGAGTTGCTGGTGCTTTTCTTCGTCTGTTGAATTTGAAGAAAGCAAAAAGACGATTTCTTCATTCTTCATTTGCTCGAGCATACCATCGGAACAAAGATAGAAATAGTCGCCTGCCTGTATGTCGGTGATATGGATGATGTCGGCACGATGGCGGTTGTTGGTGCCAGGAGTCATTGCTCGTGTAATCACATTCTTTTGAGGATAATTCTGCATTTCCTCATAAGTGATTTCGCCAGCTTGGAACAAGTCAAACACCAAAGAGTGGTCGCGTGATTGGTAGAGAATGCCAACTCCAGGGCGAAGATGGTAGATGCGGCTGTCGCCGATATGCGCTGCTGTCGCCCCCTGCTTGTGTATATATAATAAGGTGAGGGTGGTTCCCATTTGTTTCAGGCTGTCGTCGGCATATTTGTCAAGTTCGGTATAGGCAAATTCTATAGCCTCGCGGAGTCGTTCGTCAGAGAAAATGTTGTCCGTGATATTCTCTTGAAACCATTTGACCAATGACTGGCAGACGGTTTGGCTGGCGACTTCACCTTTCTCGTGGCCGCCCATTCCGTCGCAAAGCACAAATAGGCGATTGTCCCATTGTGCGATGGCATCTTCCTGATTGGTTCGTTGTCCAATCTCGTAGATGGATAGGGGAGGGGAGAGTTTACAGTTCATAGCTTATAGTTTGAAAGTGATGGTTGTTCGTCCCATCGTGATGCGATTTCCGTCGGTCAGGCGGATTTTGTCACTCGATTCGATGGGTTGTCCGTCGATGGTAGTTTGGTTTTTGTTCTGATAATTGCTGAGAACGGCTTTTTTCGTGCCATCAGGCAAGGTTGTGACCGTGATGCAGCAATGTTGTCGGCTCATATAACGATCGTCGGTTTCAATCTGAACAGTCGCTTGTGAAGTCGTTCCTTTTCTTCCCACAATGTTCTGTCCCTCTGCAAGCGGATAGTCAACGGTTCCCAACCTCAACTTTGCGGTGTTTCCCAGCTTTGGAATGTCAGAAATCAACTGGGTTGCGCCACTGATAGCGCCTGCCAATTGGGTTGCACCGTTGTCAGTGGCTTGTTGGGCAGGAGCAATGTAGGTTTTTGCTTCCATCATTTCTGGCTGAGGCTCAAACCTCACCTTCAAACCACATTTGCACGATGGACAAAGAATTTGTTTCATTTCTTCGTTCCGTGAGTTTTTAACATCGAGCACAGCTCTGCATTTGGGACATATAATAATTCTTTTTACTTGCATCTCTTTTTCACCATTTAATGATTGTCATATTGTTGTCGAACTTACCCCACATCACAGGATGTTGCTTGCCACCTGATGCTTTTGAAACCCCTGTATGCACAAACTCGAAAATTTCGCGTGCATTGATGCGGCGATCCTTGTTCTTATCGGCACCTCCGCGCAAACCTCGTTCCAGAAATATGGTGAAAAGGCTGTTGTTGTATTGGGTTTCTTGGGAAGTTTCATTTGTGCGGGAAGACAGGAACAGCATCACATTCTGATTGTTATAATTTGGCGACTGTCTTCGGCTTGTTCTCATCTTTCCAGCATAGCAGGCATCGGCAATGATGATTTTGCGACTTGCCTTGCATCCTTTCAGCATTTTGAAAATGTGCTGATAGCCGAGTTCTCCATCATAGCATGCCAATGCACCCGGAGTGCCATGCCCACTGAAATAGAGGATGACCACATCGTCGCTTTTTGCATTGGCAAACAGTGAGTGCATCGCACCGAGCAATGCCCCCTGCGTAGCTTCGGCATTGGTCAAAATGGTGGTGGCAGCATTTTTTGTTGCCTGAAACACATTGGCTATGGTTTTTGCGTCGTTGTCGCTAATGCGCAAGTCGTTCTGACTGCCGGGATAGTCGGCAATGCCTACGCTGACAAGATAGACTTTGGCCTGTATGCCAACTATACAAGTCAGGCTGAAAACGATGATGGTCAAGAATCGCTTCATTATGCAAGAATGTTCATGTCGTCGATATTCGCTTCATTCATATAGTCGGGCATGTCGGGAGCCACCTCTGGGTTCTCCATCGATGCGTACTGATTCGGGTCAGGCTCGTTGTTCAACTCTCCCAAAGTCGTCATGTTCCCCTCGCTGTCCATGATAACATCAGCGTCGCTTGGGCGCAAGTTGTTATCGACATCGATGATGGCAACATCGGCTTGACCGTCGCCAGTCGTATCGTAGCCAACGACTAAATGGCCTTCAGCGTTTGCATAGCCAACGATGTGAACGTCATTGCCTATGTTAAAGTTCTGGGCAACTTGTTCAGCTACGACTTCGACCTCTTCAGAAGATGCTGTTTCTTGGGGTGTTTCTTGTGTTGTAGAAGATTCTTCACGATGATGGACATGATGAACGACAACCACGTGAGAATTGGCATCAGTTGGCGTTGTCAGTTGGTCGGGTTGGATTTCAGGTTGTACTTGTTGGGCAAAGTCATGTTTCTGCTCGACAGTCATCGCGTTCCATTCCTCTGCGGTGTAGGTGTTGTAGATTCCTCCATGCCAGTGGAATACGCCACCAGCTCCAACCTCGGCACGAGCTTGTTGGAATGCTTCGCCAAAAGACAAATCATCGCTCACGGCGGCCACTTTAAGCCCATTTTCGAGCGTGTAACTTGTTTCTCCTTGTTCTGGGGAATCAACTTTTGGCGACTCCTCCGTTTCTGGTTCTTTGGCGATTACTTGGCTGCCATACATCAGACCGGCTCCCATTAGGATGCCAGATACGCCACCCAAGGTAACTTGTTTCCATGCGCTACCTTCTTTTTTACTCTCTACTTGTCCTTTGATTTCAGGACGGTTGTCAAAAATAGTTTCTTCGTTCATATCGGTATTCTGTTTTTTGATGTTGCAAAGGTAGGATTTATTTTATTAAGTTCAAAGTTTTAGATATGTTTCTGTAGGAAATACCTAGATTCTTGTACGAAATGAATCCCTGGCTTAGGCCAGCCCCTTATCAAGGGGCTTCAAATGTACGAAATGAATCCCTGGCATAGGCCAGCCCTTTATTAAGTGGCTTATATGTAGGAATTTATGATTTTAACTTAGTCCTACATTTAGGACATGCATCATTTTGAGATAACAAATTGTATCCTCCATGAGCGACCAAGGATTTTTTGCATTTGGGACAAACATAGTTGTTTTCAAAATTCTTTTTAATCTCGCGTCGTTTAAGGGGAACTTCTGCAGCCTTATTGTGGGCAACAATAAAAAAGATAACTGATATTCCTATGGCTAGTCCATAAAGAACCATCTGGAACAAACTTCCTTGTCCAAAAATAAAAGCACATGCTAAGGCAGACATACTTATTATACCTGTGGCGGAACGAATAACATTGAATTTGCGTTCTGCTATGTCTAATTCAAGATTTCCTTTGTCATATTCTTCCCAAACCTGTTTCAAAGGGCGAATATCCACTGTTTCAACTTTTGGCTCTTGCAATGCCGTCCAAGAAAAAAGGTAACGAGAGTTGCCCAATTCAACCTTATCATTCTCAGAAATCGTCTTGCTTTCTACAGCAATGCCATTTACGAAGGTGACATTGTTTTCATTCAAGTTTTTGATGAGCCACTTCCCAGTTCCTACAGATTTTAAAGACATGTGATGACGGCTCACGTCCATTGGAACGCTGTTGGTTGCACCATAGAGTAATTGCTTGCCGTCCTTGATAATGGCTAATTGCCGAGTGTTTGGGTTTCTTCCAATAATGATTTCCATTTTTCAGATTTTAGTTTTGATGACAAGTTCTTTAACCATCTTCAAGGCTTCTTTCGACACAGGCAATTGGAAAAGGAAACGCTCGCAGTCGGATAACATTAACACCTGCTTTTGAATATCCACCTGATAGATGAATTTCATATTGACGATAAACCGCTTGCCAACGCGCATGAAACCGTGGGCATTGGCTCCAAGTTGTGAAGCCAATGCATTCTCCGTATGAGCAAGATTGAGGGTTAGACAGACTCTTTGATTGTTGGCTGTGACAAGGTAAGTATAATTGCCGTCACCTTCAAAATAGACGATCTTTTGAATGTCAAGACGGATTAGTTTATCACGCGAATTGAAATAGATGATTTGTTGAGTCATAGCTATCCCTTTTTTTCTTATTATTCGTTTCCTTCGTCGGGGGTCATGGGTTCTTGAATGGAACTCTCCACCGAAAAATACGCTTCCAATTCCTTCTCTGCACTGCCATTTTCGTTCGGCAGGTCTTTGACGATGTGGCCGTTCTCCATCAGGGCGATGCGGGTCGAAATGTCGATGGTGTGTTGCAGGTTGTGGCTGGAAATCAGGATGGTGGCACCCGTTTGGCGATGGTAGTCGGTGACGAGGCGTTTCAGGATGATTTGCGCCGAGGGGTCGAGGAAGTTGAACGGCTCGTCGAGGATGACCAACTGCGGTTTTGCCAGCAGCGCCGCGATGATGCCGACTTTCTGCTTGTTGCCCGCGCTCAGGTCGCGAATCAACTTTTTCTGACCGAGAATTTCGCCCTGCATCAGCGTGGCGAACACCGCCAACCGCTCATCGACGGCCTCCTGCGTCATGTTGTTGGCCTTGCCGATGAACTGGAAATATTCCTCGGGCGTGAGGAAGTCGATGAGGAAGGCTTCGTCGATGTAGGCACCCGTGAAATCTTTCCATTCCTCGCTTTCGGCAGGAAAAATCTCGCCTTGCTCGCTTTTCAACGCCACCAGACCATCGTCGGCTTTCAAAAGGTCGAGAATCAGACGGAAAAGGGTCGTTTTTCCGGCTCCGTTGTTGCCGACGAGACCCAGCATTTCGCCATTTTTTACGCCGAAACGCTCGATATCGACCGCCGTTTTCTCGCCGAACTGTTTTTTGAGATTTTCGATTCTAATCATATTGTTTTTTGGGGTTTATTCTGATTGATTTTTCAGCGGATTCCAGCCCTGCGCCTTGATGTCGAACTCCTGATTGTCGCGACTGACGAGCACCGCACCGAGTTCGGGCCGAGTGATGTGGCCGATGAGTCGGATGCCGTCGATGCCCTCGATTTTCCCGTGGTCGCCAATGGGCACGGTGAAGAGCAGTTCGTAGTCTTCGCCGCCGTTCATCGCGCAGGTCGTCACGTTCATGTTCATTTCCTCGGCCATCACCGCCGTTTGGTAGTCGATAGGCAGGTTTTTCTCGTAAATCCGACAGCCGACATTCGACTGCTGGCAGATGTGAAGCAGTTCCGACGAAAGACCGTCGCTGATGTCCATCATCGCGGTCGGACGGATGCCTGCCTCGCGCAATTTCTCGATGATGTCGCCACGTGCGTCGGGCTCGAGTTGGCGTTGCAGCAGGTATTCCTTGCCGGAGAAGTCGGGTTGGAATTCGGGTGTTGGGTGTTGGGTGTTGGGTGTTGAATGTTTTTGTTGTTCCTCTTTGAGCGTTTGGAAATAGACGCTTTTCTCGCGTTCGAGCAGTTGCAGGCCCATATAGGCTGCGCCGAGGTCGCCCGACACGCAGATGAGGTCGGTGTCGTGGGCGCCGTTGCGATAGACGATGTCGTCTTTTCGGGCTTCGCCGATGCAGGTAATGCTGATGGCGAGGCCGGTGTAGCTCGATGTAGTATCGCCGCCGACAATATCGACTTTCCATTTCTCGCATGCGGCACGCAGTCCGCGATAGAAATCTTCGAGGTCTTCGACGACGAACCGCTTGCTCAGCGCGATGCTGACGATGAGTTGGCGCGGTGTGCCGTTCATCGCGAAAATGTCGCTGATGTTCACCATCGCGGCTTTGTAGCCGAGGTGTTGCATCGACGTGTAAGTCAAATCGAAATGCACGCCCTCCATCAGCATGTCGGTGGTGACTAGCACTTCGCGGTCGGGATAGTGAAGTACGGCACAGTCGTCGCCTATGCCGTACTTCGTCGATTCGTTTTGTGGTTTGATGTCTTTCGTGAGATGGTCGATGAGGCCAAACTCACCCAGTTTTGCAATGTCCATTTTTTTAGGAGTTCAGGAGTTAAAATGTCCAATGGTCAAATCGTGAAATCGTCCAATGGAATCGTTCAATGGTCAAATCCTCTGCACCATTTCGCGAATGAGGCTGGTCATGATGGGCTGAGCCTTGTTGGCCGCCTCCTGTACTTCCTCGTGGCTAACCTGCACGGGCACATCGAAGCCGCCGAGGTCGGTGATGACGCTGATGCCGAAAGTGCGGATGCCGCAGTGGTGCGCCACGATGACTTCGGGCACGGTGCTCATACCGATGGCGTGGCCGCCGAGCAGCGCATACATTCGATATTCGGCTGGTGTCTCGAAGGTCGGACCCTGTACACCCACGTAAACGCCATGGACGAGGCGAATCTTCTTCTTTTCGGCGATTTCGTCGGCCATTTTGATGAGTTCGGGGTCATAGACTTGGTGCATGTCGGGGAATCGCGGACCAGTCGGGTAGTTCGGGCCGTTGAGAGGATGCTCGGGGAACATGTTGATGTGGTCGGTGATGACCATCAGGTCGCCGATGCGGAACACGGGATTCATACCGCCCGCTGCGTTTGACACGAAAAGCGTGTCGATGCCCAGTTCGTACATGACGCGAATCGGGAACGTCACGTGCTTCATGCCGTAGCCCTCGTAGAAGTGGAAGCGGCCTTTCATGGCCATGACATCCTTCTTGCCGAGTTTGCCGAAAATGAGTTTTCCACTGTGGCCTTCGACGGTTGAAATCGGGAAATTCGGGATTTCTCCGTAAGGAATTTCCACTGCGTCAGTTATCTCGGAAGCTAATTCTCCGAGTCCGCTCCCCAGAATGATGGCTGTCTTGGGGTTTGACGGCATCTTTGTCTTTAACCAAGATGCTGTTTCTTGAATTTTTTTGTACATAGCTTAAGATTTTTTGATTAAAATTCTCTTCTTGTTCGTTCATAAAACTGATGCGGATGGGCTGCACGTAGATGTTACGGCGCACGTCGTCGGACAGTCCTTCGGCGTGGCGAAGTCGGGCAGCGTCTTTCTCAGTTGTGATGATGATTCGTGGTGTTGGCATCGACTCGAAAGCCTCGTTGATGCGACGGATGTCCTTCGATTTGAAGGCGTGGTGGTCGCTGAAAGCCAACGGCGTGATGCTCTTAAAACGGTCTTGCAGGTCTTCTTCCATCTGCTTCGGCGACGCGATGCCCGTGAGCAACAACACGTTTTGCGACGCTTTCGGCTGTTCTTCGACCTCTTCAGGGAAGAGCGGCGTGGGTTCGTCGTATTCGAGTGTCGTGAAGTAGAGCGCCTGATAGGGGAAGAGTTCGAGTGCCTTCGTCAATACGCGATATTCCATCGGTTTTAGGTCGCGTGGACATTTTGTGACGATGACCATATCGGCGCGTTGCTTGCCCTTCATCGACTCGCGCAAACGGCCTGCGGGCAGCATTTTGTCGTAGATGATGAGGCGGTGGTAATCGACGAGCAGGATGTTGATGCCTGGCTTCACGTAGCGATGCTGGAACGCGTCGTCGAGCAGAATGACGTCGGTGTCGTTCGATGCTTCGTCGGTGGTGAGCCGCTCGATGCCTCGCCGACGGTCTTTATCGACGGCGATGTAGGCATTCGGGTATTTCAGCATCATCTGATAGGGTTCGTCGCCGATGTCGGTCACCTGCGTGTTGCTGTCGGCGAGCACGTAGCCCTTCGACTTCCGTTTGTAGCCTCGCGAGAGCACGGCGACCTTGATTTTATCCTGCAAAAGACGCACGAGATGCTCCACGTGGGGCGTTTTTCCCGTTCCTCCGACGGTGATGTTGCCGACGGCGATGACGGGAATCTTGTAGGCACGGCTTTTCAGAATACCGATGTCGAACAGTCGGTTTCGCAGGCCTGTCACCGAGCCATAAATCCAGCTCAGCGGCAACAGCCACTCGTTGATTCTAATCAGATCGCCTTCGTGTCGCATTCTATTTCAATTTACAATTTTCAATTAACAATTTACACGGATGAAATTTTCATCGAATATTGAGATAGAACGGCATTCTTGCCTGAATCGTGCTCATATTGTTGGCCTCGCGCAAGAGCATAAACGGCTTGTAATATTCGCCGAGCGCCATTCGAAGTTGCTCGTCAAGGTAGTTGCCACTGCCCGAAGTCTTGTTGAGCAGTTGCTCCATCAGGTCGGGTGCAGCGGGGTAGGGCACGGTGTGGTATTCGTCGAGTTTCGCCAGTTTTGCGGCTTTCGCAACGGCCTTGTCGAGTCCACCGAGTTCATCGACGAGCTTGATTTTCAGCGCATCCTCACCCGTGAAAACGTGGCCTTGCGCATTCTCTTCGATTTGTTCGATTGACATTTTACGACCGTCGGCCACGCGCTTGCGGAACAATTCGTAGCCGCGATTGATGTAGCCCTGCAACAGCGCGAGTTCCTCGCCGTTTAACGGACGCGACGATGCACCGAAATTGGCGTGTTTGTTCGTCTTCACCTCGTCGAATTTCAGTCCGAGTTTCTTCGTCATCAGTTCCGACCGGTCGGGGAACACACCGAAAATACCGATGGAACCCGTCAGCGTCGTGGGTTCGGCGAAGATATAGTTGGCTCCGCTACTGATGTAGTAGCCACCTGATGCAGCATAACCGCCCATCGAGATGACAACGGGTTTCTTGGCTTTCAGCATTTCGATTTGGTGCCAAATCTGTTCCGAGGCGTAGGCACTGCCGCCTGGCGAGTTCACGCGAATGACAACGGCCTTCACATCCTCGTCTTCGGCCAGTTTTTCGAGGTCTTTGTTCATCACGTTGCCCACAATCTGAGGACCACCGCCCGTGAGCAAACCCTGCGACGGTGTATCGACGATGTCGCCGTAAGCGTAATAGACGGCCACTTGCTCGCCATTCTGCTTCTGCTTCACGTTCTGCATTGCGCTGATGCTCACTTGGTTAATCTTCTTATCTTGGTCGATTTCGAGCAATTTCTTCACTTCGGCCTTCACTTCGTCGTGGTAGAGCAGTCCATCGACTAATTTTGCTTTCTTCACCGCCTCGGCACCCTCGAACATCACGACGCGGTCGGCATAGGCGTTGAGCGAGTCGGCACTGATTTTTCGGCTCTCGCTCACGGCTTTCACCATATTGTTCCAAATGCCCGTGATGAAGGCGGTCACCTGTTCGCGGTTGGCATCGCTCATACGGTCTTCGGTGTACATTTCGGTTGCGCTCTTGTATTTTCCAACCTTCACCACCTGCATTTTCATTCCGACCTTTTGCAACAAATCCTTCACAAACATCGGTTCGGAAGCAATGCCGTGCCAATCGACTTGGCCGTCGGGGTTCAGATAAACTTTATCGGCCACCGAGCAGAGGTAGTAGGCGCCCTGCGTGTATGCATCGCCGTAAGCCACAATCCACTTGCCTGACTTCTTGAAATCTTCGAGCGCATCGCGAATTTCCTGCAACTGCGCATAGTCGGCGGCAAACATTCCAGCCTCGATGTAGATGCCTTTCACCTTGTCGTTTTCCTTCGCTTTTTTGATGGCGGAGAGCGTTTCTTGCAGTCCGAGGGCATCGATGCCGCTACCTGTCAGCATTCCGAGGTAGTCCTGCCCCGATTGCTCCTGCATCTGGCCTGAAAGGTTCATCACCAGCACGGTGTTGTCGCTCACATTTTGCGTGGCACTGCCCGAGGCGACCATACCCACCAAACTCATCACTCCGAAAATGGCCATCAGCAGGCCAAACGCCAGCAGACCAACCATTGTCGCCAGCACATACTTGAAGAAATCTTTCATATTCAATTGTCGTTTTTTAAGGAATATTATCGGCAAAGTTACGGAAAAAATGCGAAATGCAATCATTTTTTATCTGAAAACTTTCATTTTTGTCGGGATTTTTTGTACTTTTGCAGGGAATTTGAACAATTTCGGTCTGTTTTCAGGCCTATTATTATAATAAGGAGAACGAAAATGTTACTGGACTACAAGAAAGTGAATGTGTATCAGGCGAATGTTCCTGTGCTGAAAGACGTGACGCTTCAGGTCGATGAGGGCGAGTTTGTCTATATCATCGGCGTGGTGGGCTCGGGCAAGAGTTCGCTGTTGAAGACGATGTATTGCGAAATCGACATCTGCGAAGACGATGCCGAGAAGGCAGAAGTGTTGGGACGCGACCTGAAACGGATTCGTCGCAAGGAAATTCCTGCGCTGCGACGCGAATTGGGTGTGATTTTCCAAGATTTCCAGTTGTTGCACGACCGCACGGTGGAGAAAAACCTTCGATTTGTGCTGAAAGCGACGGGTTGGAAAGACAAACAAGCTATTTCCGAGCGCATCGACGAGGTGCTGGAAGCTGTGGAAATGAAAGACTGTCGCAAGAAAATGCCATCGGAGTTGTCAGGCGGCGAACAGCAGCGAATCGCCATTGCACGCGCCCTGCTCAACCATCCGAAAATGATTGTGGCAGACGAGCCGACGGGCAACCTCGATAGCCAAACGATTGACAACATCGTGGCATTGCTGAAACGAGTTTCGGAGTCGGGCACAGCCGTCGTGATGTCCACCCACAACTATTCGATGTTCGACAAGTATCCGGGTAAAGTCTATGAATGTGTCGATGGAGAATTGAGAATTAAGAATTAAGAATTGTCCCCTTTAACTCCCCCTTAACTCCCCTTTAACTCCCCCTTAACTCCCCTTTAACTCCCCTTTAACTTCCCTTTAACTCCCTAAAAAAAAGAAATATGAAAGTAATGAAATTTGGCGGCACCTCGGTGGGTTCGCCGCAACGAATGAAAGAAGTGGCCGCACTGGTCACCGAGTCGGGCGAACCGACGTTTATCGTGCTCTCGGCGATGAGTGGAACGACCAATTCGCTTGTCGAAATCTCGGACTACCTCTACAAAAAGAATCCCGAAGGAGCCAACGAAGTCATCAACCAGTTGGAAAAGAAATATATGGCGCACGTCGAGGAACTCTATTCGACCGAGCCATACAAACAGAAAACACGCGATTTTCTCAGTGCCGAATTCGACTATCTGCGGTCGTTTACGAAGGATATTTTCACATCGTTCGAGGAGAAAAGCATCGTGGCGCAAGGCGAAATGATGTCCACCAATATGGTCGTGAACTACCTGCAGGAACAGGGCGTGAAGGCCGTGCTGCTCTCGGCGCTCGATTTTATGCGCACCGACAAAAACGGCGAGCCCGACCCGCAATACATCAAGGAGAAACTGGCCGCTGTGATGAACCAGAACGAGGGCTATCAAATCTATATCACACAGGGTTTCGTTTGTCGGAATGCCTACGGCGAGGTCGATAACCTGCAACGTGGCGGTTCTGACTATACTGCCTCGCTCATCGGTGCTGCGCTACCTGCCGAGGAAATCCAGATCTGGACCGACATCGACGGAATGCACAACAACGACCCGCGTGTGGTTGAAAAAACGGAGGCTGTGCGCCAGTTGAACTTCGAGGAAGCCGCCGAGTTGGCCTATTTCGGGGCGAAAATCCTGCATCCGACCTGCGTGCAACCTGCGAAATACGCTGGAATTCCCGTTCGACTGAAGAACACGATGGACCCGAAGGCCGACGGCACGATTATCGACAACGTGATTATGCGTGGAAAAATCAAGGCAGTGGCGGCGAAGGACAACATCACGGCGATTAAAATCAAGTCGAGCCGAATGTTGCTTGCGACGGGCTTTCTGCGCAAGGTTTTCGAGATTTTCGAGTCCTATCAGACCCCGATTGATATGATTGCAACCTCGGAAGTCGGCGTGTCGATGAGTATCGACAATCCAACTCATCTGAACGACATCGTCAACGAACTGAAAAAATACGGCACTGTCACCGTCGATACCGATATGACCATTGTCTGCGTCGTGGGCGACCTCGACTGGAGCAATCTCGGATTCGAGACATTGGCGATGGAGGCAATGAAGAACATCCCCGTGCGAATGATTTCCTACGGCGGTTCGAACTACAATATTTCATTCCTCATCAAAGGCTGTGACAAGAAGCGTGCATTGCAAAACCTAAGTGAAAAATTGTTCGGATGATTAAAGGAAAATTCCCCATCGACTCGTTCGCGAAAAGGCAGACACCTTTTTATTATTATGATACTGCCTTGCTGCGCGAAACGCTTGCGACGATTACGCGCGAGGCCAGCAAACACGCGAATTTCCACGTGCACTACGCCATCAAGGCCAATGCCAACCCGAAGGTGCTCGGCATCATCAGCCAAGCTGGATTCGGGGCCGACTGCGTGAGTGGAGGCGAGATTCGTGCTGCGCTTGCCGCAGGATTTCCTGCGTCGAAAATCGTCTATGCAGGCGTGGGAAAAAGCGATTGGGAAATCAATCTCGGACTCGACAACGACATTTTCTGCTTCAACGTGGAAAGTCTGGCTGAATTATTGATTATCAATGAGTTGGCAGAGGCGAAAAACAAGACGGCGCGAGTTTGCCTGCGCATCAATCCTAATGTCGGTGCCCACACCCACGCGAACATCACGACTGGACTGGCTGAAAACAAGTTCGGCATTGCGATGAGCGATATGGATGCCGTCATCGAGGAGGCGCAGCGTATGAAAAACATCCAGTTTCTCGGCCTGCATTTCCACATCGGCTCGCAGATTCTCGATATGGGCGATTTCGAGGCGCTTTGCAACCGAATCAACGACCTGCAAAACCGCTTGGAACAGCAGAAAATTCGGCTTGAGCACATCAATGTCGGTGGTGGACTCGGCATCAGTTACGACCATCCGAACCACCTGCCGATGGCCGATTTCAAGGATTTTTTCGACACTTACGCCCGAAAATTGAAACTGCGCAACGGACAACACTTGCATTTCGAACTCGGTCGGGCCATCGTAGCGCAGTGCGGAACGCTCGTCACCCGCGTTTTGTACGTGAAACAAGGTACGGCAAAACAGTTTGCCATCGTCGATGCCGGTATGACCGACCTCATTCGCCCTGCGCTCTACAACGCTTTCCACCGCATCGAAAACATCACGAGCGACGAAGCGGCGGAAACCTACGATGTGGTGGGTCCGATTTGCGAGTCGAGCGACGTTTTCGTGAAGGCATACGACCTGAATCGCTGTCGGCGAGGCGATTTGCTTGCCATCCGCTCTGCCGGAGCCTACGGCGAAGTGATGGCCAGCCAGTACAATAGCCGCCAGTTGCCTGCAAGTTACACGAGCGAGGAAATGATTTGAAAATTAGGTCTTTTTCGGTCTGCCGCCGCGCTTAAAAACGTCGTTTCGTTTGAAATTGTCGCGTTTGAAGCCTTCGTTCCGTTTGAAACCGCCGTCGCCGCGCTTGAAACCGCGACCTTCGTCACGTTTCCCGAAGCCTTCGCCATTTCGTTTGAAGCCTTCGCTGCGCTTTCCAAAGCCTTCACCGCCACGTTTGAATCCTTCGCTGCGCTTTCCAAAGCCTTCGCCGCCACGTTTGAATCCTTCGCCCCGCTGGAAACCTTCGCGACGCGGTTTGAAACCGCCTGATTCGCGGTCGCGACGGAACTGCTCGAAGCGACGGGCACGTTCGGCGCGACGCTCTTCGCGCTCCTTTTCCTTCGCCTCTTTCGCCTCGCGACGCGCCAATGCCTCACGCTGCCGTTCGAGCGAGTGGAACGTGAACGAGCGGATGTCGCCCTCGGCGTTTTCTTCTTGTTCGTCGAGGCGTTTTTTGAACTCGCGATGCGCCTTGAAACGGCGTTTTTCGGCCATCGCAGCCTTTTCTTCCTCGGTTTTCACGATGCCGCCTTCCTGTCGGAACTCCTTCATCTTGCCCTCAAACAGTGAGTAGCGACGGAATTCGCATTCCAAAGAGCCATTGAAAACGGGAATTTTAATGGACGGTTTCAGACCGATTTGGTCGAAACATTCCTCGCGATACGATAGAATCCACGCGTCGTTGCCGGTAAATTCGTGTTTCAGCCGTTCGCCAATCATCTTGTAGGTTTCGAGCAGATTAGCGGTCGAAATTCGTTCGCCATAGGGCGGATTCGTCACCATCAATGCCTTTTCCGACGGTTTTTCAAAGTCCTTGAAGTCTTGCAAGGCGACGCTGATGTCTTTGGTCAGTCCAGCGGCACGCACGTTTTTCAGTGCTTTGTTGACGGCTTTCGGATTGTTGTCGTAACCATAGATATGATGCTCAAAATCAACTTCTTGCGAATCGTCGTTATAGATTTCGTCGAACAAATCGGGGTCGAAATCCTGCCATTTTTCAAAGGCAAATTCTTTGCGGAACAATCCAGGACTCATATTCCGCGCGATGAGTGCCGCCTCGATGAGTAGCGTGCCAGAGCCGCACATCGGGTCGATGAAGTCCGACTCGCCGTGCCAACCAGTCATCATAATCAGTCCGGCGGCCAGAACCTCGTTGAGCGGAGCCTCGGTGCGCTCCTGCCGATAGCCGCGACGGTGGAGCGACTCGCCCGAAGAGTCGAGGCTGAGCGTGGCATCGAAATCGGCGATATGAATGTGAAGTTGCAGGTCGGGATTCGTCACCGAGACGTTCGGGCGGTCGCCCGTTTTCTCGCGAAACCAGTCAACAATTGCGTCTTTCACCTTGTAGGTGACGAACTGCGAGTTGCGAAATTCCTCGCTAAAGACGACGGCATCGACCGAAAACGTGTTCCCTTTCAGAATGTATTGGTCCCACTCGATTTTCTTCACCGCCTCGTACATGTCCTCGGCAGAACGAGCCTTGAATCGGGCGATGGGCTTGAGAATTCTGATGGCCGTATGTAACTGAAAATTAGCACGATACATCATTTCCTTGTCGCCTGTGAATGACACCATACGCCGTCCGATTTGCACGTCGTTGGCGCCCAGTTCCGTAAGTTCCTTTGCCAAAATCGGTTCGAGTCCCATGAACGTTTTGGCAATCATTTCAAATTGATTCTGCATAAAAATTGATTCAGCGCTTAAAAATCGCTGCAAAATTAGGCAAAATTTTCCGAAAATCGCTCATTTAACCAGAATTTTCCGTCCGCTGACGATGTAAATGCCTTTTTTCGTCGGATTTTTGGGCTGTTTTCGTCCGTCTAATGAATAACGATGGCTGTTTTTCGATGTATTTTCAAAGATGGAAACCGTTGTTGTTTCATCGCTGCCAGCGTATTCTACGCTCGTTCCTGCGTTGTTGTCGAACACCGTCCAACCTTTCCTTTTTGCCACGTTCACTTGCGAACTCGTGCAGACGTTTCCCTCGTCGTTGCATTGGGTGTCGATGATGGTGAAATTGCCGGAAGCCACCGTCGGCAAGCTATTGACGAGCGCGTCCATCGCCGTGCCACTAATGCGGTTCCCGTCGCACCAAAGTTGTGTGAGCGAGGTGTTGCGCGACACATCGAGTGCCGTTAGGCGATTGTTTGAGCAGAAGAGTTTTGTGAGCATGACATTCGCCGACAGGTTGAGCGACGAAAGTTGATTGTTGTCGCACCAAAGTTGCGTCAGTTGCGGATTTTCCGAGGTGTCGAGCACGGTCAGAAGATTGTCAAAACAATTCAGAATGCTCAAATTGGCATTTTGTGAGATGTCGAGTGAAGTCAGTCGGTTTTTGTAGCAGTCGATACTGGTGAGCAGCGTGTTTTTCGACAGGTCGAGCGATGAAAGTTGATTGTTGTCGCACCAAAGTTGCGTCAGTTGCAGGTTGTTCGATGTTTCGAGCTCCATCAGTCGATTCTCATAGCAATACAATTCTTCCAATTGCGCATTTTTCGAGAGATTGAGCGATGCGAGTTGGTTGCCGTAGCATGAAAGTTCTTTCAATTGCTGATTCTGGGCGAGGTTGAGCGCAGTCAGTTGGTTTCCGCCGCAATAGAGATTTTCCAAGGCCGTGTTGTGCGACACATTGAGCGTGGCAATTTGGTTGTTGTAGCACACGAGTTTCTTCAATGCGGTGTTTTGCGTGACATCAAGGGTGGTGAGGCTGTTGTCGCCGCAATATAATTCTTGCAGCGAGGTGTTTTTCGATACATCAAGTGTGCTTAACTGATTGTCGTAGCAGACAAACTTGGTCAGCTCTGTATTTTTCGTAACATCAAGCGCATTCAGCCGATTTTCGTAACAATACAGGCGCGACAAAACGCTGTTTTTTGAAAGATTGAGTGAATTCAGTGAATTGTCGTAGCAACTCACGACTTCCAACGCTGTGTTTTGCGTGAGGTCGAGCGCAGTCAGTTGGTTTTCATGGCAATACAATTCGGTCAGTGCCGTGAAATGTTCGATTCCTTTTAGGTCGGCAATCGCCTTCCCACTGACATCGAGTTTTTTCGTCGCAGCGATTTTTTCTGCGCTGACCAAACTTCCTTCGGCGACAGACAACGACGCTGCCAATGCCTTTCTAAAATTAGCATCGGGGAAGTTCGTCGCGTTCAGCATTGTTTGAGCCCAAGTGCTCGCCGCCATCGGGAAAATGGCGACGAGCAGGGCAAAAAATCTTCCTTTCATAGCGTTTCGTTTGAACTTTAGAAGTTCGGCGTGGAGCCGTCGGCGCGGATGTAGAGCTTGACATCTTTCTGACCGCGTTTCTCGAGTTCCAGAACATAATATTCGTCGGTCTGAGTCTGAATCAGGTCGGCATCGTCGATGGTCCAGCCGGCGTAGTTCGTGGCGAGATACTGCTGCACGGCCTGTGGAAGTTTTGTTGTCCGCAGATTGAGTTCGATTTCGGTGCGAACCCACGTGCCATCCGACTGGAAGAACACTTCGTATTCAGAGCCGTTCAAGTCAAACTCTGCCTTATACAGATGCCCTTCGCGTTCCCATTCGACGCGTTGCGCAGTGGGGTAGAGTGATTTAAACGCATTCATCACAACATTCGGAATGCCATTCGGGTTCAAATCGTCGTCGCCACTGTGATTTCCTCCATTTCCGCCGTTGTTCACAGAACTAATCAGCGTTCCGTTGGCACGAATCAGCAGCGTCACATCCTGTTGTCCGCGCTTTTCCAGTTCCAATTTGTAATATTCGTCGGTCGGAGTCTGAATCAGGTCGGCATCGTCAATGGTCCAGCCAGCGTAGTTCGTGGTGAGATACTGCTGCACGGCCTCTGGCAGCCTCGTTTTCCGTGCGTTGTATTCAATTTGGGTGCGAACCCACGTGCCATCGGCTTGGAAATAGGCCTCGTACTTCACGTTGTCCATGATGAATTCTGCCTCGTAGAGCTGTCCTTCGCGCTCCCATTTCGTGCGCAAAGCCTTTGGATAGCGCGTGTTGAAAGCATTTTGGACGGCAGTGGGAATCGAACCGGCGTTCACGTTTTCGCCACCGTTGCCCGTGTTTTCGACAAACGAGTTGATGAGTGAGCCATCGGCGCGGATGAAGATGGTGACGTCGGGCTCGCCTCGTTTCTCAAGTTCGATTTCGTAATACTGGTCAGTCGGCGTGCGAATCAGGTCGATGTCGTCGATGACCCAGCCTGGATAGTTCGCCGCGATGTAGTCGAGAATGGCCTGCGACAGTCCGTTGGTCTTCGGGCCAAGATTCTTTCCGACACGTGTCATTTTCCACGTACCATCGTTCTCAAACCAAGCGTTGTGAGCCTGGGCTTCCACCGAGAAAGCCACCTGCAACATATCGTTTTTCTGTTGCCAAGTCGCATTCTGGGCGGTCGGGAAGTTCTCCTTGAACAACTTCTGAACCGGCTCGGGCACATCAACCATCGTTTGTTCTTGAATCACGATGTCGCCATCGTCAGTGGTGCAACTTTGCAGCCCGAATCCCATCAGGACGAACATGGCTGCGGTTAAAATTTTCGCTTTCATAATCTTTCTTTTTTTAGGTGAAACTTGATTGGCTGATTCAATTTTTATGCAAATTTCTCTTCCAATTCTGAATTAAATCTGAAAAAGACACTCGTTTCAGGTTTTTTAACACATAAAACGAACATTTTGAGGACAAAATTTCAGAAAAACCGTAACTTTGTAGCCGAGAAAAATTTTGATAGAAAATTGTCGCATGAAAATATTGGTAGTTGAAGACGAAAAAGAATTGCGCGATGTCATTGTGAAATCGCTGCGACAGGCGCGTTTCGTCGTGGAATCGGCGGCTACGCTGCTCGATGCCCGCACGAAAGTGGCTGCCTACGAATACGACTGCATTCTGCTCGACATCATGCTGCCCGACGGTAGCGGACTCGATTTGCTTCGTGAACGAAAACAGCTCGGCAACGTGATTATTCTTTCGGCGAAAGACTCGGTTGATGACAAGGTGGCGGGGCTGAACCTCGGAGCCGACGACTACCTGCCCAAACCCTTCCATTTGGCCGAATTGCACGCACGAATTCGAAGCGTCATGCGTCGTCGGAACAATGGCGATGAAGCCCTGAGCGCAGGCAATGTCGTGCTGTTTCCGTCGCGGCTGAGCGTGGAAGTCGGCGAACAGCCCATCGAACTGAGCCGCAAGGAGTACGACATTCTTTTCTACCTGCTGAACCGCGTGGGGCGGCTTGTCGAGAAACCTGCGCTGGCCGAGGCTGTTTGGGGCGACGACATCGACATTGTCGATAATTACGATTTCATCTACGCCCACATCAAAAACCTGCGACATCGCCTGAAAAATGCTGGTGCAACCATCGAAATCAAGACCGTTTACGGTTTTGGCTACAAACTCATCGAAACATGAAACTGCTCCACACCATATCGCTCCGACTGCTGGCTCTTACGACCGTCGTTTTGGCCTTTTGGTCGCTGTTTTTCTACTTCGAGATGATGAACGAAATCAACGACGAAGTCGATGACACGCTCGAAGACTACGCCGAAGCCATCATTATTCGGTCGTTGGCTGGCGAGGAGATTCCGACAACCTCCATCGGCTCGAACAACCAGTTTTATCAGCGACCAGTGAGTACCGACTACGCCCTCCAAACCGAGCATATCCGATACGCCGACCGCGACGTTTTCATCCACGAAAAACAGGAATTTGAGCCTGCGCGCGTACTCACGTACATTTATCAAAACGATGCCGGACAATATTATGAACTGGAAGTTTCCACGCCTCACATTGACAAGGAAGACTTGCGAAGCACCATCTTTTACTCGATACTCTTCCTCTTTGGAGCCATGCTGCTGAGCATCATCGCCATCAGCACCTTCTCTATTTATCGCACGATGCTGCCACTAAACCGACTGCTGAAGTGGGTGGAAAATTTCCAAATTGGAAAGAGCAACCAAGCCCTCAACAACCCGACGCGCATCCAGGAATTTGCGCAGTTGAACAAAACCGTCGAGGAGAGCATGATGCGCAGCCAAAAACTGTTTGAAAGGCAGAAAAATTTCCTCGGAATGGCCTCGCACGAACTTCAAACGCCCATTGCCGCCACGATGAACCGACTGGAAAGTATACTCGACGAAGAAACACTCAGCGAAAAACAGACGGGCGACCTGCTCAAAGCCATTCATTCGCTCGAAAATATGTCGCAACTAAACCGTTCGCTGCTGATGTTCAGCAAGATTGAAAACGGTCAGTTCAACGACACGCAAGGCATTGACTTCATGAAACTGACCGAAGAAATCCTGCCCGAATTGCAAATCGTCTATCGAAGTCGAAAAATCAAGGTCGAAATTCACTCCGAAGCGCCTTTTGTGCGCCTCATCGACCCGACTCTGGCGCGAATGATGCTCACCAATTTGCTGAAAAACGCATTTCTTCACAACAAAATCGGTGGAAACCTCGTCGTCACGAGTCGCTCCAACGATTTCACCATCAGCAACGACGGACAGCAGCCACTCGATGCCAACCGAATTTTCGAGCCTTTCTATCGCGAGAAAAGCGACAAAAATTTTGACAACCAAGAATCGACATCGACGGGCATCGGGCTGGCACTCGTGCAAACCATTTGCAAACAAAGTAATCTGCAAATCAACTATTGCTTCGAAGAAGGCCGCCACAGGTTTCAAATTTGTTAATAAAATCTAAAAATCAGCATTTCCACGAATACTACAGATTTTTTTCAGAATTTTTCCCGACTTTTGCCCTCAATAACGAATGTTTCACCCTAAAAAACAAGAAAATGACAATGAAAACGAAAATTTTATTCCTGTTCTGCGCTTTGTTTGTGCAAACCGCAGTCTTCGCCGACATCGAAAAGCCGGTGACGTTAGAGCAACTGCCCGCTGCCGCGCAGCAAACCATCAAACAACACTTCCCGAATCGCCAGATTGCCTTGGCGAAAGTGGAAGTCGAGTTGCTCGGAAAGAAGTACGACGTGATTTTCACGAATGGCGAGAAAATCGAGTTCGACAGCAAAGGACAATGGACCGACATCGAGTGCAAGCAGTCGCAAGTTCCCGACGCGCTCGTTCCGGCAGCCATCGCCGCCTTTGTCAAGAAGAACTATCCGCAGACAACCATTCTGAAAATTGAGCGCGACAGAAAAACCTACGAAGTGGAACTTTCGAACCGTCTGGAACTGAAGTTCGACAAATCGTTCCGACTGATTGACATCGACGATTGACACGTCAATAAAACAGTAACCAATGGCACGCTTTCGGCACAGAAAAGCGTGCCATTTTTAATGAATGATAGTTTGTTGCACAAAAAAATATCCCGATTGTCAATTTTTTACGGAAAAAATGATTACCTTTGCACTCTGAAACTGAAAAGGCCGCTTTCCGGCGACATGAAAAGTCAGGATTTCAAGTTATAACGTTATAAATTTTTTATGAACTACACTTTATTAATTACCGTTTTTCTGACGGCTGTGGTCTTGGTGCTCGGCGCTTATGTCGTGGCCAAGCTCATCGGTCCGCGCTCGTACAATCCGGTAAAAGGTGAACCGTTTGAGTGTGGTATTCCCACGCGAGGAAGCTCGTGGCTGCCCGTGTCGGTGGGATTCTACCTGTTTGCGATTCTCTTCCTGATGTTCGACATCGAGACCGTGTTCCTCTATCCGTGGGCAGTCGTCGTGAAGCAGTTTGGGTCGATGGCACTCGTCAGCATCGGCTTCTTCCTGCTGGTCTTGGTTCTGGGTCTCGCTTATGCCTGGAGGAAAGGAGATTTGGAATGGAAGTAAGAAAACCGAGAATCAAGAGCATTCCTTATGACGAGTTTAAGGATAACGCAACGCTGGAGAGGCTCGTCGATGAACTTCACGAAGGCGGTGTGAACGTGGTTGTGGGTTCGCTCGACCAAGTGATTAACTGGGGCCGGTCGAATTCGCTGTGGTCGCTGACTTTCGCCACGTCGTGCTGCGGCATCGAGTTTATGGCCGTTGGCTGTGCGCGATACGACTTTGCCCGTTTCGGCTTCGAGGTGACGCGAAATTCGCCCCGTCAGGCCGATTTAATTATGTGTGCAGGCACGATTACCCACAAGATGGCACCTGCGCTGAAGCGTTTGTACGACGAGATGGCCGAGCCGAAATACGTGATTGCCGTGGGTGGATGCGCCATTTCGGGCGGTCCGTTCAAGTCGAGTTACCACGTGGTGAAGGGCATCGAGGAAATTGTTCCCGTCGATGTGTTCGTGCCAGGCTGTCCGCCGCGTCCCGAAGCCATTTTGTATGGTATGATGCAGTTGCAGCGCAAGGTGAAAATCGAGAAATTCTTTGGAGGCATCAACCACAAGCAGACGAAGGAAGAGCGCGAACTAGGAATCTCGAATGAAGAATTGATTTACGGCAAAAAACCGATGGTCATCAATGAAGTGCCTGAGGAGTTCGTCGAAGAAGTGAAAAACGAACAATTAAAAGTGAAAGAGGAGGCTGCCGTATGAAACTGAATAATATTGTATTTGATTTCGACCAGTTTGCCTCGGAAATGGCAAATCTGAAGAACCAGAAAGGTTTCGACTATCTCGTAACCATCATCGGCGAGGATTTCGGCGAGGATGGTTTGGGTTGTATCTATATTTTGGAGAATACCGAGAGCCACGAGCGTTGCAGCGTGAAGATGTTGGCGCGTCAGATGGACGACAGCCACGTGATTCCGTCTGTCATCGACATTTGGAAGGCCGCCAACCTGCTCGAACGTGAGGTTTTCGACTTCTACGGCATCAAATTCCTCGGTCATCCCGATATGCGCCGCCTCTATCTGCGCAGCGATTTCAAGGGCTATCCGTTCCGCAAGGATTTTAAAGCAGACGGAAAATACACGCTTGAGGACGACTGCGAACCCGACTATGGTTTCGAATATTCGATTGACAAAAACGGTCGTCTCGTGGAGAAGAAAAATCCATTGTTCACCGACGATGAATACGTCATCAACATCGGTCCGCAGCATCCCTCGACACACGGTGTTCTGCGTCTGCAGACGGTGCTCGACGGCGAAACCGTGAAGCGAATCTATCCGCATTTGGGCTACATCCATCGCGGCATCGAAAAGATGAGCGAGGAACTGACCTATCCGCAGACGCTCGCCCTGACCGACCGATTGAACTACCTTTCGGCAATGATGCATCGCCACGCGCTCGTCGGCGTCATCGAGGAGGCGTTGGAGGTGGAACTGACCGACCGAATCAAGACCGTCCGCACGATTATGGACGAGTTGCAGCGACTTGACTCGCACTTGCTATTCTGCGGCTGCTGTGCTCAAGACTTGGGCGCTCTCACGGCCTTCCTCTATTGTATGCGCGACCGCGAACACGTGCTCAACGTGATGGAGGAGACGACGGGTGGCCGACTGATTCAGAACTACTATCGAATTGGCGGACTGCAGGACGACATCGATCCGAATTTCGTGAAAAACGTGAAGGATTTGTGCGCCTACCTGCGTCCGATGATTCAAGAGTATATGGACGTGTTCGGCGACAACGTTATCACGCACAACCGACTGGAGAATGTCGGTCCGATGAGCCTCGAATACTGCATCAACTACGCTGTGACAGGCCCTGCAGGACGCGCTTCGGGCTGGAAAAACGACGTGCGCAAGAACCATCCTTACGATATGTACGACAAAGTGGAGTGGAAGCAAATCACGTTGACGGGCTGCGACTCGATGGACCGCTATCTCGTCCACATTCAGGAGATGTATCAGAGCCTCGACATCATCGAGCAACTCATCGACAACATCCCCGAAGGCGACTACTACGTGAAGCAGAAACCCATCATCAAACTGCCTGAAGGACAGTGGTATTTCTCGGTGGAAGGCTCAGCCGGTGAGTTTGGTGTCTATCTCGATTCCCGTGGCGACAAGAGCCCGTATCGACTGAAGTTGCGCCCGATGGGTCTGACCCTCGTGGCTGCGCTCGACCCGATGCTGCGCGGTCAGAAAATTGCCGACCTCGTGACGACGGGAGCCGCCATCGACATCGTGATTCCTGATATTGACAGATAATTTTTTAAGATTATGTTTGATTTTTCTATAGTAACACAATGGTTCGACAGTCTTCTTCGGGAAACTTTAGGTCTCGGCGATTTCTGGACGATATTGATTGAGTGCGTGGTGGTGGGCGTCATCATTCTGACGGCTTACGCCCTGCTTGCCATCGCGCTGATTTTTATGGAGCGAAAGGTCTGCGCCTATTTCCAGTGCCGTCTCGGCCCGATGCGCGTAGGTCCTTGGGGAATCTTTCAGGTGTTTGCCGACGTGCTGAAAATGCTCATCAAGGAGATTTTCTTCGTCGATAAGGCCGACAAATTCCTCTATGCGCTGGCGCCGTTCCTCGTTTTGATTGCCTCGGTGGGCACGTTCTCGTTTCTGCCGTGGAACAAGGGTGCGGGCGTGCTCGACTTCAACGTCGGCCTGTTCCTGATTACGGCCATTTCGTCGATTGGAGTGGTGGGCGTGTTCCTTGCCGGATGGGGTAGTAACAACAAATATTCCGTGGTGTCGGCGATGCGTGCTGCCGTGCAGATGATTTCCTATGAGATGTCGCTCTGCCTCTGCCTCATCACCGCCGTCATCCTGATTGGCTCGATGCAGGTGAGCGAGATTGTCGATTACCAGACCGGCCCGTGGAATTGGCTCATCGTGCGCGGTCACGTTCCGGCCATCATCGCCTTCATCGTGTTCCTCATCGCAGGCAATGCCGAGGCCAATCGCGGTCCGTTCGATATGGCTGAGGCCGAAAGCGAACTGACTGCCGGACACCACACCGAATATTCGGGTATGGGCTTCGGATTCTTCTATCTGGCTGAGTTCCTCAACCTTTTCATCATCGCAGGCATCGCCACGACGGTCTTCCTCGGCGGTTGGGCACCTGTGAACATTGGAGTCGAGGCTTTCGACACGGTGATGAACTACATTCCGGGCATCGTTTGGTTCCTCGGAAAGGCTTTCGCCGTCGTCTGGCTGCTGATGTGGGTGAAATGGACGTTCCCGCGTCTGCGTATCGACCAGATTCTGAAACTCGAATGGAAATATCTGATGCCGCTGTCGCTCATCAACCTTGTGCTGATGACGGTCGTCGTGGCGTTGGGATTGTATAGATAATATAATAAGGTATTATGAAAGAAACGAATATAAAAACCTCGAAAGGATATTTCGGCGAACTCGCTGACGGCATCAAGACGCTGGCAACGGGTATGAAAGTGACTCTGAAAGAGTATTTCACTGCGAAATCGACCGAGCAATATCCCGAAAACCGTAAGACGACGCTGCACGTGGCCAGTCGCCATCGCGGACGCTTGGTTTTCAAGCGCAACGACGACGGCAGTTACAAATGCACGGCTTGTACTTTGTGTGAAAAGGCTTGTCCGAACGGAACCATCAAAATCACGGCTCATATGGACGAAGACCCCGAAACGGGCAAGAAAAAGAAGGTGCTCGACGACTATCAGTACGACTTGGGCGACTGTATGTTCTGCCAACTTTGCACCAACTCGTGCAACTTCGATGCCATCGAGTTCACCAACGACTTCGAGAACGCCACTTTTGACCGCGAGTCGCTCGTGCTGCATCTCGACAAGGAAGTTTACAAAGGCGGCAGCCTGCCCTCGCTCATCGACGGCGGTGCGTCGCTCACTATCGGAAAGTTTAACACCAAAACAAAGTAAAGGAATATGGCAAGATTAGTAATGTTTTGCATTTTGGCCGTCGTCATACTGGGTTCGGCCATTATGTGCGTAACAACCAAGAGGATTATGAGAGCCGCGACGTTCCTGCTCTTTGTTCTCTTCGGTGTGGCGGGAATCTATTTCCTGCTCGACTACACGTTCCTCGGTGCAGCGCAAATCAGCATCTATGCAGGAGGTATCACGATGATGTATATCTTCGCAATTCAGTTGGTGTCGAAGCGCACGCTGCAAGGTCTTGAGGAGCACGTCAAAGGCAGTCGCGTCCTTGTGGGTGTGTTGGCGGCTCTGATTGGTTTCGGAACGGTGATGATTGTATTTTTCAAAAACCAGTTGTTCGACGTGATGGCGACGATGACAGAGGGCGAGGAAGTGCCGATGGAGCAGATTGGAACGGCTCTCGTCGGTGCCGACAAGTACGGATGGGTGCTTCCCTTCGAGTTCATCTCGATTTTCCTGCTGGCCTGCATCATCGGCGGCATTATGATTGCCAGAAATCGTTCGGAGAACACCTTAAATAAAGGAAAGGAGGGCAAGCAATGATACCTGTTGAATGTTATTTCGCGCTGAGTGCGATGTTGTTTTTCATCGGCTTTTTCGGCTTCGTAACCCGTCGCAACCTCATTGCGATGCTCATTTCCGTTGAACTCGTGCTGAATGCGGTCGATATCAACTTCGCCGTGTTCAACCGCATCCTCTATCCGGGACAACTCGAAGGCTTCTTCTTCACACTGTTTTCCATCGGTGTGAGCGCTGCCGAGTCGGCTGTTGCTATTGCAATTATTATCAACGTTTACCGCAACTTCAAGAGTGACCAGGTGAACAGTATTGAAAATATGAAATGGTAAATTCTTAAAATTATGTACGAATATTCATTTTTGATACTTCTGCTTCCCCTGCTCTCATTCGTTGTCTTGGGACTTGCGGGAATGAAAATGTCGCACAAGACGGCTGGACTCATCGGCACTTGCTCGTTGGGCTTGGTGACGATTCTGTCGTACCTCACGGCCTTCCAGTATTTCACTGCCGACCGCGTCAATGGCGTGTTCCAGACCATTGTGCCGTATAATTTCACGTGGCTGCCGTTGGGCAATCTTCATTTTGATATGGGCATTATGCTTGACCCGATTTCGGTGATGATGCTGATTGTCATTTCGACGGTGTCGCTGATGGTCCACATCTATTCTTTCGGCTATATGCACGGCGAAAAGGGTTTTCAGCGTTACTACGCTTTCCTGAGCCTTTTCACGATGTCGATGCTCGGCTTGGTTTTGGCGACGAACATCTTCCAGATGTATATGTTCTGGGAACTCGTCGGCGTGTCGTCGTACCTGCTCATCGGCTTCTACTATCCGCTGAAAGCCGCTGTGGCCGCCTCGAAGAAGGCGTTTATCGTGACGCGCTTCGCCGATATGTTCTTCCTCATCGGCATCCTGATTTTCGGCTACTACACGGGTTCGTTCTCGTTCTCGTTCATCGAGAATGTGCAATATCTCGGCGGTGCCGTTGAAATGATGCCGGGTAGTGCCGAGAAAGCCGTTGCCGCAGGTGCAATGATTCTGCCGACGGCCCTCGTGCTGATGTTCATCGGCGGTGCAGGTAAGTCGGCGATGTTCCCGCTGCACATCTGGCTGCCCGATGCAATGGAAGGCCCGACGCCCGTCTCGGCGTTGATTCACGCTGCCACGATGGTGGTTGCTGGCGTGTTCCAGTTGGCGAGAATGTTCCCCTTGTGGATTGAATATGCGCCACAGGCGATGTCGATAGTCGTCTGGGTCGGCGTTTTCACGGCGTTCTACGCTGCTGCGGTGGCGATGGCGCAGACCGACATCAAGCGCGTGCTGGCGTTCTCGACCATCTCGCAAATCGCCTTTATGATGGTGGCGCTTGGCGTTTCGCTGCCCGGCCATCACGGTGCTGTGCTCGACGACCACGCGCAGTTGGGTTATATGGCAGGAATGTTCCACCTGTTCACCCACGCAATGTTCAAAGCCTGCCTGTTCCTCGGTGCAGGTTGCATCATCCACGCCGTCCATTCAAATGAAATGGCACTGATGGGCGGACTTCGCAAGTATATGCCCGTGACGCACATCACGTTCCTGATTTCTTGCTTGGCCATCGCTGGAATCCCGTTCTTCTCGGGCTTTAGTTCGAAAGACGAGATTATCACCGCTTGCTTCGCCTACAGCCCTGTCGTGGGTTGGATAATGACAGGCATTGCTGCGATGACCGCGTTCTATATGTTCCGCCTCTACTACGGAATTTTCTGGGGCACTGAGAACAAAGAGGCTCACGCCCATCACACGCCGCACGAAGCACCGCTGACGATGACAATTCCGCTGATTGTGCTCTGTCTGATTACGGTCGGTGTCGGTGTTTATACGACTTTGGCAGGCTTCCTCGGCTGGGGTGGCTCGTTTGGCTCGTTTGTCAGTGCAAGCGGTCAGGACTACACCATCCATTTCGACCATCAAATCGCCCTGACATCAACGGTTATCGCCCTTGTGAGCATTGCTTTGGCAACCTTTATCTACAAAGGTGAGCGTCAGCCCGTCGCCGATAAGCTCTACAAGACCTTCCCGAATCTCTGGCAGGCCGCCTACAAGCGTTTCTATCAGGACGAAATCTGGCAATTTGTCACCCACAAGGTCATTTTCCGCTGCGTTTCCACACCCATCGCTTGGTTCGACCGCCACGTCATCGACGGCACGTTCAACTTTATGGCTTGGGGTGCCAACGAGGCCGGCGAATCGATTCGTCCGTGGCAGAGCGGCGACGTGCGGCAGTATGTCGTTTGGTTCCTCACGGGTGCAGTGGCGCTGACACTGATTTTGCTTGCTTTATAAATTGTACATTGTCAATTGTCAAATTGTAAATTAGATTTATGAATATACTAAGTTTATTTGTCCTCATTCCCGTCCTGATGCTCTTAGGATTGTGGATTGCCCGCAACCTCAATCAGGTGCGTGGCGTGATGGTGGTCGGTTCGACGGCCTTGCTGGCGTTGTCGGTCTGGCTGACGGTCTATTTCGTGCAACAGCGAGCCGCTGGAAACGATGAAATTATGCTGCTGACAGACACGATTCCTTGGTTTAAGCCGCTGAACATCGCCTATGCCGTTGGTGTCGATGGCATCTCGGTCGTGATGTTGCTGCTGTCGAGCATCATCGTGTTTACTGGAACATTCGCCTCGTGGCAGTTGAAACCGCTTACGAAAGAATATTTCCTGTGGTTCACGCTGCTTTCGACGGGCGTTTTCGGCTTCTTCATCACCATCGACCTTTTCACGATGTTTATGTTCTACGAAGTCGCCCTCATTCCGATGTATTTGCTCATCGGCGTGTGGGGTAGTGGCGCGAAGGAATATTCGGCGATGAAACTCACGCTGATGCTGATGGGCGGTTCGGCCCTGCTGATTATCGGCATTCTCGGCATCTATTTCTTCTCTGGCGCAACGACGATGAACGTAGTCGAGATAGCCCAGTTGCACAACATTCCCGTCGCCATCCAGAAGGTGTTCTTCCCCTTCATTTTCATCGGATTCGGCGTCCTCGGAGCAATGTTCCCGTTCCACACTTGGTCGCCCGACGGTCACGCTTCTGCACCGACTGCCGTGTCGATGCTGCACGCTGGCGTGCTGATGAAACTTGGTGGCTACGGTTGTTTTCGCGTGGCAATGTACCTGCTGCCCGAAGCCGCACAGGAACTCGCGTGGATTTTCCTGATTCTGACGACGATTTCGGTGGTTTATGGCGCACTTTCGGCCTGCGTACAGACCGATTTGAAGTACATCAACGCCTATTCGTCGGTCAGCCACTGCGGACTGGTGCTTTTCGCCCTGCTGATGATGACGCAGACGGCCTGCTCAGGTGCCATTTTGCAGATGCTTTCCCACGGTCTGATGACGGCCTTGTTCTTCGCCCTCATCGGTATGATTTACGGGCGAACGCACACGCGCGACGTGCGTAAATTAGGTGGTTTGATGAAAATAATGCCCTTCCTTGCCGTTGGCTACCTCATCGCAGGTCTGGCCAACCTCGGACTGCCTGGTTTCTCAGGTTTCACGGCTGAAATGACGATTTTCGTGGGCTCGTTCCAGAATGCCGACACGTTCCACCGCGTCTGCACGATTATCGCCTGTTCGTCGATTGTCGTCACCGCCGTCTATATCCTGCGCGTGGCGGGCAAGATTCTGATGGGCAAGGTCGCCGACCCGCACTACGAGCACCTCACCGATGCCACTTGGGACGAGCGCGTCGCCGTTGCCTGCCTCATTTTCTGCGTGGCTGGTCTCGGACTCACGCCCTTCTTCTTCAAGCCCATCATCGACGATGCCCTTGTGCCGATTCTCACGGTAATCAATCCGGCTATGGCCACTATATAATTGTCAAATAGTAAATTGTCAAATAGTAAATATTGTTATGAATTACGGACAATTCCTAAATATGGTTCCCGAGGCAAGCCTCGTCGCCATTCTGATTATTTTGTTTTTTGCCGATTTCGCCCTGTCGAAGAGCGAGAAGAAACACCCCGTGCTGCGCTGCCTCACCCATACGCTGCTGCTTTTGCAACTCGTGCCCTGCGTGTTGGCCGAGCCGACGGAGGTTTTCGGCGGACTTTACGTTTCCACCGCAGCCGCCAACGCGATGAAACTCATCCTCACTGGGGGAACGCTCGTCGTGGCGATAATGGCTCAGCCGTGGATTGAACGCAACGAGGTGACACGCCGCTACGAAGGCGAATTCTATTTGCTGCTCGTTTCCACGTTGCTCGGTATGTACGTGATGACCTCATCGGGTCACTTCCTGATGTTCTTCCTCGGTTTGGAAATGGCTTCCGTGCCGATGGCGTGCCTCGTGGCAATGGACAAGTGGAAGAAAGACTCGGCTGAGGCTGGTGCGAAGTATATCCTGACCGCCACGTTCTCGTCGGCCATTATGCTTTACGGCATTTCCTTCATCTACGGCGCCTGCGGAACGCTCTATTTCGACGATGTCGCTACAAAATTGTCGATTACCCCGATGACTGTCGCAGGACTCGTGTTCTTCTTCGCAGGACTCGGTTTCAAACTCTCGCTCGTGCCGTTCCATTTCTGGACAGCCGACACCTATCAGGGTGCCCCGACTACGGTCACGGCCTATCTTTCCGTCGTGTCGAAAGGTGCTGCGGCCTTCGCGCTCTGCACCATCCTGATGAAGGTATTCGTGACGATGACGGCGCAGTGGGAAATGCTGCTTTATATCGTGATTGTGCTGTCAATCACCATCGCCAACCTCTTCGCGATGCGCCAGTCGGAACTCAAGCGATTTATGGCTTTCTCGTCGATTTCGCAGGCTGGCTATATTATGCTCGCCGTCATTGGCAACTCGACGATGGGCATTGCCTCGCTGATGTTCTACACGCTCGTCTATGTGGCGGCCAACCTCGCCGTTTTCGCCGTCATCAACGTGGTAGAGCAGAACAACGGCACCACCGAGCGGTCGGCACTCGCAGGTTTCTACGAGACCAACCCCAAACTCTCGTTCCTGATGACGCTCGCCCTGTTCTCGTTGGCAGGCATTCCTCCCTTCGCAGGTATGTTCTCGAAGTTCTTCGTGTTTATGGCAGCCGCCGAGCAAGGTTCGGTTTGGGCTTACGCAGTGGTGTTCATCGCCTTGATCAACACCGTTCCGAGTCTCTACTACTACCTGCTCATCGTCAAGGAAATGTACATCAAGAAAACCGCCACGCCGTTGCCCGCTTTCCGTAGCGACAACGCCACGAAACTCGCCCTCGCCCTCTGCACCGCAGGCATCGTCATCTTCGGCGTATGGTCGGGCATCTACGAGTGGCTCAACAGCGTTGCTGCGATGTAAAAAGTCAATAGAACCACAAAAAAATGCAGGAAGACCAATATCTTCCTGCATTTTTTCGATTACTTCGTTTCAATCTCTTCTTTCATGTCGATGAACTGCTTCTTGGAATCGTAGAATTCGTATTGCAAGAAAGCGAGTTTCTGAGAAGAAACGATGTGCACTCCAGCCCCATATTTCAGCTGCCATCGCCGTTTTTGCGAGATAAAGCCCTGATTGATGTAGGCAGCAACGTAAGGATGGACGTGCAGATAGAATTTCTTGACGCCGATTTGATTGACGAGGGTGTCAATTTTGCTCTCTAATTGCTCGGTGAAAAGGAGACTTGACTTGATGGTTCCTTTTCCAAAACAGGTCGGACAGGTCTCTTCGACATTGACATCGATGGCGGGACGAACGCGCTGGCGCGTGATCTGCATCAGTCCGAATTTCGACAGCGGCAGAATGTTGTGGCGGGCGCGGTCCTGCTCCATGTTCTTGCACATCCGCTCGTAGAGCATCTGGCGGTCTTCTGGCAGGTTCATGTCGATGAAATCGACGACGATGATGCCACCCATGTCGCGCAGTCGCAGTTGGCGGGCCAGTTCGTCGGCGGCTCCGAGGTTCACCTCGAGCGCGTTGGCTTCTTGGCCTTCTGCCGAGCGCGTGCGCACTCCGCTGTTCACATCCACGACGTGCAGTGCCTCCGTGTGTTCGATGACGAGGTAGGCTCCATGCTTGAAACTCACGATTTTGCCGAATCCCGATTTCAGTTGCTTGGTGACATTGTAATTGTCGAAAATGGGCACCTTTCCCGTGTAGAGCTTCACAATGTTGGCCTTTTCGGGCGCGATGAGTGAAACGTAGCTCTTCACTTCGTTGAAAACGTCCTCGTCGTTGACGTGGATGCTTTCATACGTCTGGTTGAAGAGGTCGCGCAGCAGGGCTACTGCTCGTCCGGTCTCTTCATAGACCAGTTGGGGGCGCTGCTGAATTTCCTGCACTTTCTGGATGGTTTCTTCCCATCGCTTGTTGAGGATTTTCAGTTCGGCATCGAGTTCGGCAACTCTCCGTCCCTCGGCCACTGTGCGCACGATGACGCCGCAGTTTCGGGGCTTGATGCTGTGGATGAGTTGTTTCAATCGGGCGCGTTCTTCGCCGCTTTTGATTTTCGAGGAAACGGTCACCTTGTCGTTGAACGGTATGAGCACCAAATAGCGTCCTGCGAATGAGATTTCGCCTGTGAGTCGCGGTCCTTTGGTCGAGATGGGTTCTTTGACAATCTGTACCAACACCTCCTGTCCGAGTCCGAGCGTGGTCTGCACGCTGCCGTCCTTGGGAAGGTCGGGCAGGCGGCTGGCTTTGCTGAAGGGGAAGGAGCGTTTCCTGTCGCTTTGTACCTGTTTGAGGTATTTTTCGTAAGAGCTGAATTGATTACCCAAGTCAAGGTAGTGCAGAAAGGCGTCGCGTTCGTGTCCGACATCGACAAAGCAAGCATTCAGCCCTGGCATGAGCTTCTTGACTTTTGCCATGTAGATGTTTCCAACAGCGAAAGATGCTGAACGTGGCTCGTACTGGTATTCGACGAGCTTTTGATCTTCCAGCAGGGCAATCGAAATCTGTTTCTGTTGGACGTCAATTACTAATTCGCTGGTCATTTTCCTTACTCCTTGTTGTTTGGATAATTAGTCAACAGGCTTATTTGTTCTTGTGCCTGTTCTTGCGCAGTCTTTTTTTGCGCTTGTGCGTGGCCATTTTGTGGCCTTTTTTCTTTTTACCGTTTGGCATAGTTGTTAATGTTTTTAATTTGTGATGGTTATAAATGTGATTTTCTTTTCCTTCACTTTACTTGCCCGACTTCATCTGCTCGAGGAAGCTCTTGGCGGGCTTGTAGCACGGGATGTCGTGCGCATCGACCTTGATGGTCGTGTTCTTCTGGATGTTGCGGGCGGTCTTGGCGGCGCGATGCTTCACGACAAAACTGCCGAAGCCTCTCAGATAGACGTTCTCACGCTTTTCGAGCAGGCTGTCCTTCACTGTCTCCATGAAACTCTCGATGACGACGGCCACGTCGCGTTTCTGCAAACCCGTCGTGAGAGTTATTTGGTTAATGATTTCTGCTTTGGTCATTTTTTCAATTGTTTTTATAGGGTTATTGTATCTCTATTTCATTTTGGGCTTGCAAAGATACGAAAGTTTCGCGTCATACGAAAATTTTATTTGATTTTTTTGCGAAAAAATGTGGCGAAGTGGTTAATTTTCAGTGAATTATGGTAAAAAAAGAAGGAAATACACGATTTGTGCACCTCCTTCTTTCGTTTTTCAGCCAGTCGATCAATACTCCATCATCGGCGGCAATTCCTTGGCCTGCTCAATCATTTTTTCAACCTCTGAAAGGCTCGGAACGCGACCCACGAGGTGCTTCTCGTTGTTGATTTCCTCGAGTTTCGGCTGCAAATTGGCGGGAACGCGGTTGCGGAATTCTTTTACCGTATCGACTCCGGCGGCCTCCAACAGTTCCGAGAACTGCGGTCCGACGCCGTTGATACGCATCAGGTCGGCATGGTTGGCCCATGTCAGAATGAGTTTCGGGGAAATTTCCGTTGCCTCGGCCAGTTCGTTGCGTCCAGCGGGCTTGCAGCATTTCTCCAGCAGTTCATCGACGGTGTTGATGCCTGCTTCGACCAGTTTCTTTGAATACACTTCGCCGATTCCCTCGACGTCCATAATTTTGTATGCCATAATAAATAATAATTAAGGTGTTAATAAATGATAGATTTTTTTGATTGATTTGCAAATGTAGCGATTTTTTGCGACTTCCGCAAATTTTTGTCGTATTTTTTGCGATTGTGAATAAAAAATCGGGAAAAATTTGGCTGCCATGAAAAAAAATAGTAATTTTACGGCTTGAAGTCAATGGAAATGCAGAAAATGGTGACGATACTGGGGCCGACGGCCAGCGGGAAAACGCAGTTGGCAGCGGCGTTGGCGGCTCGGATGCATCGGGATGGCCACGAGGCCGAAATCCTGAGCGGCGACTCGCGGCAGGTCTATCGCGGAATGACCATCGGAACGGGGAAGGACCTCGACGACTACGTGGTCGATGGCTATCGCGTGCCGTATCATCTGATTGACATCTGCGACGCAGGCACGAAATACAACCTTTTCCAGTATCAGCAGGATTTTCTGGCGGCCTACGACGACGTGCGGAGTAGGGGAGCGCTGCCGATTCTCTGCGGTGGCACGGGACTTTACATCGAGTCGGTGCTGAAAGGCTATCGACTGTCGCCCGTGCCGCAGAATCAGGCACTTCGCGATGAGTTGGAGGGTCGGTCGTTGGAGGAACTGACGGCGATGCTCGTGGAACTGAAGCGACAGACGGGCTCGACGATGCACAACCAGACCGACGTCGATACGGCGCAGCGAGCCATCCGCGCCATCGAAATCGAGACTTACAACCTCGCGAATCCCACGCCGGAGCGCGAATTTCCGGCCATCGAGTCGGTGATTTTCGGCGTGAACATCGACCGCGAGGCTCGACGCGAGAAAATCACCCGACGGCTGCGGCAAAGGCTCGACGAGGGAATGATTGACGAAGTGAAAGGTCTGCTCGACCGCGGAATCACCGCCGACGACCTGATTTACTACGGTCTGGAATATAAATTCGTGACAGAATACGTCATCGGTCGCACGACATTCGACGAGATGTTTCGTCAGTTGGAAATCGCCATCCACCAGTTTGCCAAGCGGCAGATGACGTGGTTTCGAGGAATGGAGCGGCGAGGCTTTACGATTCATTGGATCGATGCGGCGTTGCCGATGGAAGAGAAAATTCAGAAGATTATCAAAGGCCTCACCCCCTAACCCCCTCTCCAAAGGGCGAGGGGGAGCCTTCGGAAAGTGTAAAAAATGTAATCAAAACTATAAACTATGAACTCTGAACTAAATAAAAAGTGGGGCATTCTCTACTGCCCGAAATCAGGAGTTTGGAACTCCCCCACGAAGCGATGGGAGAAAATCGAGAAATGCCTCAAGGCCGAGGGCATCGACTACGACTATGTGCAGAGCGAAAATGCCGGTAGCGTCGATCGGCTCGTGAAAATGCTGATTGCCAATGGCTATAAAACCATCGTCATCGTCGGCGGCGACTCGGCGTTGAACGACGCGGTGAACTGCCTGATGCAAACCGACCAGCAGAAACGTGACGAGATTGCGCTAGGCCTGATTCCCAACGGCGTGATGAACGATTTTGCCCTGTTCTGGGACTTGAAAGAGGACGAACTCGAGCAAAACATCAAGTGGCTCAAGGCGCGTCGCGTGCGCAAAATCGACCTCGGCTGCGTGCGCTACACGAATAAAAAAGACGAGAAATGCCGCCGCTATTTCCTGAACTGCATCAACATCGGCCTCATCGCCACGATTATGAACCTGCGCCGCCAGACGCGCCACTATTTCGGGTCGCGCACGCTGTCGTTCTTCTCGTCGTTTGTGCTGATGATTTTCCAACGGCTCGACTATCGGATGCACCTGAAAATCAACACCGACGAAATCAACCGCAAAGTGATGACCGTCTGCATCGGCAACGCCCGAGGCTACGGCCAAACGCCGAATGCCGTGCCCTACAACGGCTGGCTCGACGTGTCGGTGGTCTATCATCCGCAAATGACGCAACTGTTCGAGGGCATCTACCTCTTCGTGCGTGGAAAAATCCTCAACCACCGCTCCGTTCATCCCTATCGCACGCGCAAGGTCGAAGTCCTCAAGGCCGACCACGCGATGGTGGGCATCGACGGCAGAATGATGAACACGCCCGTCGGCGAATTCTCCGTCGGCATCGAGCCGGAAGTCATCCAGTTCATCGTGCCGACGTAAGCGGAATTTTATTTCGTTCTGGTCAGCGTATATTGTAGGTTGTCGCCTTTTTTCTTCCTTTCATAAGTGCCGATGAGCTGTTTGCCGTCGGCACTGATTGTGAGCGTGTCGCACTCTTCTTTATCCCGCATGATGATCATGTTACCCTTCACCGTATAGGTCATCTCTTGTGCAGGCATAATGGCCATCGCGGCTTTCATGGCTTTGCGCTTGGCCCAGCCGTAGCCGGCTTCTTTCAGCACTTCGTCGCTCATCTTCACCTTCGTCTTCATGGTCAGGGTCTTTTCGTCCTTGAAAGTGATGGTGATGCCAATCTGGGTTTCATCCTTCATCGACTTGTACTGGGCTTTGAGTTTTTTGAGTTCGCCCTCGTTCAATTTCTTTCTCTCGGCATCGGTCAGTTTGCGACCCATCTCTTTTTCCTTTTTGGCAATGGCTCCTTTCTCGGCGTCGGCAAGTTCCTTGTCGAGACCCTTGAAAAGTCCTGCCATGATGTTGGCATTATGATAAACTCTGCCCACCAGATTGGTCTGGGCGTTCACATTCATAGCCATTATGGCGGCTATCACCATCGTCAGAATCTTCTTCATAGCGCTTCTTGTTTGAATAATTCACGACAAAGTTACGAAACATTCTCTATAACGTGAAAATTATTCTAGGATTTTTTCATTTTTTGCCAAATTATTTGTTTGGAAAAATTCTTTTTTGTACTTTTGTGGTGCAAAACAAAAAATAACCTAAACTAAAACGATATGAGTTATCTGCGATTTGAAAAAGCCTTGATGACAAATTTGCAGGATTCACTGCCAAAGGAACTGCTGCGAACCAATCGCTCGGGCGCGTATTCGTGTTCGACGATTGTCGATTGCAACATCCGAAAATACCACGGTTTGTTGGTAGTTCCCGTGCCCGAACTCGACGACGAGAACCACGTTTTGCTCTCGTCGTTGGACTGCACGGTGGTGCAGCACGGGGCAGAGTTCAATCTGGGCCTGCACAAATATCAGGGCAACAACTACAGTCCGAAGGGACACAAATACATTCGCGAATTCGACTGCGACAAGGTTCCGACCACGATTTACCGTGTCGGCGGCGTGATTCTGAAAAAGGAATTTTTCTTCCAGAACTACGAAGACCGCATTCTGATTCGCTATACGCTGATGGACGCTCACTCGGCCACGACACTGCGTTTCCGCCCGTTTTTGGCTTTCCGCAGCGTCCGCCAGTTCACTCACGAAAACTCGGTGGCATCGCGTGATTATCACGCTGTCGATAACGGCATCAAGACCTGTATGTACGCCGGTTATCCCGACCTCTATATGCAGTTCTCGAAGAAAAACAACTTCATTTTCCAGCCCGACTGGTATCGCGGCGTGGAGTATCCGAAGGAGCAGGAACGCGGCTATGCCTCGAACGAGGACCTTTACGTGCCCGGCTACTTTGAAATGCCGATTAAGAAAGGCGAAAGCATCGTTTTCTCGGCATCGACGAGTGAAATCAAGTCGTCGAAACTGAAAAAGCTCTTCGAGGAGGAATTGGGCTATCGATTGCCGCGTGACAATTTCTACCATTGCCTCGTGAATGCCGCCCACCAGTTCCACATGCGCGTGAAGCGCGAGGAGGGCGAAAAAGAGGTTTGGTCGTCGTCGCAAGACCCGAAAAAGGTCTATTATTCGCTCGACGACCGCTATCTCTTGGCCGGTTATCCTTGGTTCAAGGCACGCGCCCGCGACACGTTCATCGCACTGCCCGGACTGACGCTGAGCATTCAGGAAGACGAGTATTTCGAGTTGGTGATGAAGACGGCGGAGCGCGGTCTGCGCGAGTTTATGGACGGAAAACCGCTGACGGTGAAACTCTATGAGATTGAGAAGCCCGACGTGCTGCTTTGGGCGGTCTGGGCCATTCAGCAATATGCGAAGAAACTCGGAAAAGCCCGTTGCAAGGAACTTTACAAGGATTTACTACGCGACATCATCACGTTCATCGAAAAAAACAAGCACCCGAACCTCACGCTTGAGGAAAATGGACTGCTGCACACGGAAGGTCGCGAAGTCGCCGTCACGTGGATGAATTCGACGGCCAACGGTCGCCCTGTCGTGCCTCGCACGGGCTACATCGTCGAGTTCAACGCTTTGTGGTACAACGCACTGAGATTCGTGGCCTCGCTTGCCCGCGATGACGAGAGTCTTGCCACGAAAGAAACCGAGCGGAAACGCTTCGCGAAAGACGCTGAACACCTCGAAGCGATGGCCGAAAAGTGCAAGCAATCGTTTCTCGACACTTTCTTGAACGAATACGGCTATCTGCTTGATTATGTGGATGGTAACATGATGGACTGGAGCGTTCGACCGAATATGATTTTCGCCGTTGCACTCGACTATTCGCCACTGAATCAACAGCAAATGAAGGGCGTACTCGACGTTTGCACTCGCGAACTGCTCACCCCGAAAGGACTGCGCTCGCTTTCGCCGAAAAGTGGCGGCTATAACCCGATTTACGTCGGTCCGCAGACCCAGCGCGACTACGCCTACCATCAGGGAACGGCGTGGCCTTGGCTCGGTGGATTCTATATGGAAGCCTGTCTGAAACTCTACAAACGCTCACGTCTGAGTTTCATCGAACGGCAACTCGTCGGCTACGAAGACGAAATGTCCTACCACTGCTTGGGTTCCATCTCTGAACTTTTCGACGGTAATCCGCCATTCCACGGGCGCGGAGCCATGTCGTTTGCGATGAACGTAGCGGAAATTCTACGAACGCTCGAACTGCTTGAACGCTATAAATATTAAGAAAGGAGGACACGACGATGAAAGTTTTAATGTTTGGATGGGAGTATCCTCCTCACGTTTTCGGCGGTCTGGCAACGGCCAACTATGGTATTTCGCAGGGTCTGCACGCGCAGGGCGACATCGAGACCGTTCTCTGTCTGCCTCATCCCTTTGGCGATGAAGACCAGTCGGCTTGCAAGATTGTGGCGATGAATGCCGTGCCTATCGCGTGGCGCGATGTCAGTCGTGAGCACGTCGAAGGGCGCGTCGGCAACATCATGTCGCCCGACGATTATTTCCGCTATCGCGACCATATCTATGCCGATTTCAACTATATGCACGTCAATGACCTCGGCGCGATGGAGTTTGCAGGCGGTTATCCGGGCAATCTGCACGAGGAAATCAACAATTACTCGATTATCGCAGGCGTGGTGGCTCGAACCGAGCAGTTCGACATCATCCACGCCCACGACTGGCTGACCTATCCCGCCGGTATCCACGCCAAGCACGTCAGCGGAAAACCGCTCTGCATCCACGTTCACGCCACGGATTTCGACCGCTCGCGTGGAAAGGTGAATCCGACGGTTTATTCCATCGAGAAAAACGGTATGGACCACGCCGATTGCATTATGTGTGTGTCGGAACTGACGCGCCAGACCGTCATCCACCAGTATCATCAGGACCCGCGCAAGTGCTACACGGTACACAACGCCGTTTATCCGCTTGCAAAGGAGTTGCAGGACATTCCGCGACCCGACCACACGGGCAAGGAGAAAGTCGTGACCTTCCTCGGAAGAATCACGATGCAGAAAGGTCCCGAATACTTCGTCGAGGCTGCCAATATGGTGCTTCACCGCACGCGCAACGTCCGTTTCTGCTTTGCAGGTTCGGGCGATATGATGGAGCAGATGATTTACCTCGCCGCCGAGCGTGGCATCGCCGACCGCTTCCATTTCCCCGGTTTTATGCGTGGAAAACAGGTCTATGAGTGCCTGAAAGACTCGGATGTCTATGTGATGCCGTCGGTCAGCGAACCGTTTGGCATTTCGCCGCTCGAGGCTATGCAGTGCGGCACGCCGACGATTATCTCGAAGCAGTCGGGATGCGCTGAAATCCTGCACAACTGCATCAAGGTCGATTACTGGGACATCCACGCGATGGCCGATGCCATCTACTCGATTTGCGTCAATGAGTCGCTGTTCAAATTCCTTCAGGAAGAGGGCAAGCGCGAGGTCGACCAGATTACGTGGGAGAAGGTCGGCAAGTGGATTTACACGCTGTATAAGAGAACTTTAGGTTGGGAAAAATAAATTAAAATTGTAAGTTATGAGAACTATTTGTTTATATTTCGAGATTCATCAGATTATCCATCTGAAGCGCTACCGTTTCTTTGACATCGGTAGGGACCATTATTACTACGACGACTACGAAAACGAGCGTAGCATTACCGACATCGCCGAACGGTCGTATATGCCTGCGTTGAACACGCTGCACGAGATGATTAAGGAGAACGGCAAGTATTTCAAAGTGGCGTTTTCGCTCTCGGGCGTGGGCATCGAACAACTCGAACTGCACGCGCCGCAGGTGCTCGAGAAGTTGCAGGAGATGAACGAGACGGGCTGCGTTGAATTCCTCGCCGAGCCTTACAGCCACGGACTTTCCTCGCTCATCAACGAGGAATGTTTCAAGGCCGACGTGAAGAAGCAGATGGCGAAAATGAAGGAATATTTCGGTCAGACGCCGAAGGTCCTGCGCAATTCGTCGCTGATTTACTCTGACGACATCGGTCTCATCGCCTCGCAGATGGGGTTCAAGGGAATGCTCACCGAGGGCGCGAAGCACGTGCTGGGATGGAAGTCGCCGCATTACATCTATCACTGCGCCCTTGCGCCGAACCTGAAACTGCTGTTGCGCGACGTGAAACTGTCGGACGACATCTCGCTGCGCTTCAACAACCCCGAATGGGAGGGCTATCCGCTCTTCGCCGACAACTACGTGAACGAAATCGCCTCGCACCCCGAAGCCAGCCAGATTATCAACATCTTTATGGAACTGTCGGCGCTTGGCATCGCCCAGCCGCTGTCGTCGAACATTTTGGAGTTCCTGCGGGCCATTCCTGCCTGTGCCAAGGCGAAAAACATCACATTCTCGACCCCGACCGAGATTTGTATGAAGACCAAGAGCGTCGGTGCGCTCGCCGTGCCCGACACGCTGTCGTGGGTCGATGAAGAGCGCGACATCAGTTGCTGGCTGGGTAATCCGATGCAGCGCGAGGCCTTCCAAAAACTCTATGGCGTGGCCGACCGCGTCCGCATTGCCAACGACTCGAAAATCAACCTTGACTGGGACTATCTGCAGGCCGCCGACAACTTCCGCTTTATGACGACGAAGCCGTCGAATGTCGGGCTCGACCGAGGCATCTATTCCTCGCCCTTCGATGCGTTCACGAACTATATGAACATCCTCGGCGACTTCCTGAACCGCGTCAATCGGCTCTATCCCGAGGAAATCGACAACGAACAACTCGAGTCGCTGCTGACCACGATTCGTAACCAAAGCGACGAAATCGAGCGCAAGGACAAGGAAATCGTGCGCCTGCGGGCGATGCTCGAAAAAGTTGAGTCGAAAATCGAGGAAAATCCAGCGAAAAAGGCTGATATTCCGACGAAAAAGGTTGTGAAAAAGCCGAAATCAGCCGAAAAAACGGTGAAAAAAACTGCTGCGAAAGCTCTGGAAAAGACAGACGAAAATAAAGCAACAAAAAAGGACTAAATCTTGCGAAATAGTCCTGTTTTGAGGGATTTTTGAATTAGAAGAGGAAGCTGACCGTTGCCGCGAAATGGTGAATGTGTCGGCTTCCTTTGATTCCAAGATTTTCGTATTTCTTCTGCATATCGGTTAGGTTGAGATATGCTTCTACACCAAATTTCCAGTGTTTTCCCACAGGACATGTAATGCTGGGTTGCAGGCCGAAGGAGAACGATTTGGCTTTCTCCAATCCGTTTCGCGGGTCTTTCGGGTCTGCATTGATGTAATAAGTGTCGTTTCCAACACAGAACGAAAATACGGGACCAAGTCCGAATGTCAGCCACGAGCCTTTGTCGCCGCCGAGATAATAATGAACGATAATGGGAATGTCTATAAAATTGAAATGGTCGTAATCGCTACCATCTAAACAGGTTTTCAAGCCTCGTTCATTTACTTCGCGGTAAGCCACACCCGGCATCACCGAAAACTGCTCCGAAAAATAATAATTTAGCCCGTAGCCGAGTTTTATCATAAGCCCACTTTCTGACTGGCCATCGACAAGTACATCACACGTTCCAACACTTGCTTGGAGATTATGTTCGACCCTGTTCTTTTGCGCTTGGGCGCTGAGGGACACCAATACGCATAAAACCAACAAAATTTTCTTCATAATAATTTTTATTAAGATTATCTCGCGACAAAATTAGCGATTATTCTCTTAAAAGCCAACAAATTTGCCAAAAATTATGATTCTTTTGCCAAAACTTGTCGATTGATATCTTCGATATAATTCAAGACCTCCTCTCGTCCGATTCGTTTCTCAGAACTCGTAATGAAGTGTGGCGGCAGTTCCTCCCACTCTTCTTTGAGTTTTTCCATCCACGCACCGACATTGGCCTGCGCACGCACGGGACCGACTTTGTCGGCCTTCGTGAAAACGATGCTGAAGGGGATTCCTGACTCGCCGAGCCACGTGATAAATTCGCGGTCGATGGCTTGTTGTTCGTGGCGGATGTCAATCAAGACAAAGACATTGACGAGTTGTTCGCGCTGGAGAATGTAGCCGCGAATCATATTTTCGAGTTTCTTCCGCTCGTTTTTCGAGCGTTTCGCGAAGCCATAGCCCGGCAAATCGACGATGTACCACTCGTTGTTGATGATGAAATGGTTGATGAGCAGCGTTTTTCCCGGTGTCGCCGACGTTTTGGCCAGACCCTTGTGGTTGCAAAGCATATTGATGAGGCTCGACTTTCCGACATTCGAGCGACCAATGAAGGCATATTCGGGTTTGTTGTCTTTCGGGCAGAGGCTCACTTGAGGTGCCGAAAGGGTGAAGGCGGCTTTCTTGATTTCCATAAAAAAAGAGGTGCGTAGCGGAGTCGAACCGCTCTATTTGGTTTTGCAGACCAACACATAACCGCTTTGTTAACGCACCATAATTTTAATTTTGCGGCTGCAAAGGTAATAACTTTTTGGTTAGAAACCAAATTTTTTGTTTAATTTTTACAGCAATCCGCTTTTTTCGGGGTAAAACAGTCGTGTTTTTCGCCATTTTCGGCCTTTTTTCGGCTCATTTGCTCGCGCAAGGAGCATCCTTCGCAGCCGAAACAAGGGTCGCCGGCACTCTCCGCCGTTTTACGAACGCGATAGACGACGTAGGCGACAGAGAGTGCGACGACGATGGCTATGATGATGTATTGAATCATCGTTTAGTAGGCGAAGAGCGGATAGTTCTTCATCGTTTCATTCACGCGTGCGCGTACGCTTGCGATGACCTGCTCGTCTTCGGGCGCGTTGAGCACCGTTTCGATGAGTTCGGCGATGAGCACCATCAGGTCTTCCTTCGCGCCACGCGTCGTGATGGCGGGCGTTCCGAGGCGCAGACCGCTGGTCTGGAAAGCCGAGCGCGAGTCGAACGGCACCATATTCTTGTTCACCGTGATGTCGGCGGCAACGAGGGCGTTTTCAGCCACTTTACCCGTCAGTTCGGGATATTTCGTACGCAAATCGACGAGCATCGAGTGGTTGTCGGTGCCACCACTGACGATGTGGAAGCCGCGCTTCACGAGTTCGTCGGCGAGCACAGCGGCGTTTTTCTTCACCTGCTCGGCCCACTGCTTGAATTCGGGCTTCAGTGCCTCGCCGAATGCCACTGCCTTCGCTGCGATGACGTGCTCGAGCGGACCGCCCTGCTGTCCGGGGAAGACGGCGCTGTTGAGCAACTGCGACATCATCTTTACCTGTCCCTTCGGCGTGGTCAGACCCCACGGATTCTCGAAGTCTTTGCCCATCAGAATGATGCCACCACGCGGACCGCGCAGCGTCTTGTGAGTCGTCGAAGTGACGATGTGAGCGTATTTCACGGGATTTTTAAGCAGTCCAGCGGCAATCAGACCGGCCGGGTGTGCCATATCTACCATGAAAATTGCGCCAACCTCGTCGGCAATCTTGCGCATACGCTCGTAATCCCACTCACGCGAGTAGGCAGAACCGCCGCCGATGATGAGTTTCGGCTTGTGTTCGCGGGCGAGTTGCTCCATTTCGTCGTAATCGACGCGACCCGTCTCGCGGTTGAGGTTGTAGCCGACGGGCTTGTAGAGAATACCACTCGAATTGACGGGTGAACCGTGCGAGAGGTGGCCGCCGTGGTCGAGGTTCAGACCCATGAACACGTCGCCGGGCTTCAGAATCGTCGAAAGCACGGCAGCGTTGGCCTGCGCGCCCGAGTGGGGCTGCACGTTGGCATACTCGGCACCGAAGAGTTCGCAGACGCGGTCGATGGCAATCTGCTCCACCTGATCGACCACCTGACAACCGCCGTAGTAGCGCTTGCCGGGATAGCCCTCGGCATACTTGTTGGTCAGCCACGAACCCATGGCCTGCATGACCTCGTCGCTCACGAAATTCTCACTGGCAATCAACTCCATGCCTTTCAGTTGGCGCTGGTGTTCTTGCTCGATTAACTCAAAGATTTGCTTGTCTTTTTCCATTGTTTTTGTATAAAAATAGTGTTTGTTTTGCGGTTAGTGCTGCAAAGGTACTATATTTAATTAAAAATTAGAAATTAAAAATTAAAAATTTTTGCAGTCGTGCGATTTTTTTGTACTTTTGCGGTCGTAACAAGGATGTTGCCCTCGTATGAAGAAGTTTTTGAAGTGGGCGGGTGTGGCCGTTTTGGTGCCCGTTTTGCTTTTTTCGTCATTAGCAGCGTTGTTTTACTTCCCGCCATTTCAGCGGTGGGCGGTGAAGCAGGCTTCGGCGTATGCGTCGGAAAAGACCGATATGGACATCTCGGTGGGCAACGTGCGGCTGAAATTCCCCTTGGACTTGCAGTTGAACGACGTGGTGGCGGTGACGCGGGGTGAACCTCGCGACACGATTGCCGACATCGGTAGCATCGTGGCCGACGTGCAGTTGAAACCGCTGTTCGACAAGCAAGTTGTCATCGATGAACTGACGTTAGAGGATGCGAAAATCAACACGAATGGCTTTATTGATGCTGCCCGTGTAAAGGGTGACA